>CETB01026184.1_pt1 | contig 21928 bp, 23 predicted proteins | sample 356381 | NCBI WGS metagenome assembly CETB01 (sample SAMEA2622545, study PRJEB7988) | marine metagenome | biome: marine biome (ENVO:00000447); feature: deep chlorophyll maximum layer (ENVO:xxxxxxxx); material: "saline water (ENVO:00002010), including plankton (ENVO:xxxxxxxx)" | depth 155 m | reverse complement strand
GCTCCAAGGGCCGTTAGGAAGCACGCTGCACGATCCCCGTCGGTAAATCCCCCGGGGTTGTGCATACCATGGATGTCGGTTTGGGTTTGGTGAGTTAGAATCAACTCAGGGGGATTTGTCTGACTCTCAGACAGATCCAAGAGATTGGCCCAATCCTCTCGATTGTCTCCATGGGCGTGGAGAACTATGGGTATTGATCTTCTAACTGCTTGTTGTGTGCCTTCTCCACCGTCTGCATCGCTAACAATACACACCACCCTAGACCATGCCTTCTCAGATAGGGTCTCGGGGATTTCTGAAATTACTCCGGATGCTCCATCGGCAGCAACTATCAACGTTGGACTGCCGAGAATCGATATTATCTCATCCGGTTCTACTGCTGCACCTAGAATTGCGACCTTGGATTCCCTGATTACGATCCTTCGGAAAATCTTCGATAGAGACACAGCTCGGTTGTGTCTAGCCCAGACTTCCACAGATGATTCCTCGACCCTCCTGAGCATTTCTTGGGCACTCTCGATGTCATCCGACTCGGTCCAACCAAAGTGTTCTCTAACTTCAGTTTGTATCTCCACCAAAGCGGGAGAGTACGGCGTCAAGTCCGATGGGGTTTCCGAGTATGTCATGCTCTCCAGTGGAAGGACTCGGTAAGTATTGAAGAACCCTCGCGGAACTCTTGAGTCCGTGCCAATGCCAATTAGAGCCCCTGAAATCGATGACGAGGGGTTGCTTGCTAGATACCCGTTCCTTCCACAAGGAAGATCGTTCATCGGGAAGATGCTGGCGGAGAATGGAATAACTGTTGAGGATCTCATTGATGCTCCTTGGCTGGAGGATGTGAGAGTCAGAGGGAGGCTTAGGCTGGTGGATTCTGTACTACAGCAGGAGGATTCCGGTGCTTCGTCGGCCATTGACCTATCAACTGAGGTTGGAAGGATGACGGAGTCACTATCCTTCCTTCATGCGATGCTAGTAGTCTGTGCGTCATTCGACGAAAGGCTGCTTTCCAGATGGATAGAGGGGGAGGCCAGCAGGGCGGATAAGTTGCTAGGCATGGAGTCGAAAAACTTCGATCTGCTCTCATCTTCTTTTCTCTCCGAGATTGTAGTAGAGGTTAATGAGGAGGGTTCTGAGGTATACTGGATTCCAATGGTAGACTTCATTGAGCTTAGCCCCAAAATCTCTGGGAAGTACTGGAGATTGGTCAATAGGCCATTGAAGAAAGGTTGGGTTTGTCTGGATGCTGGTGCAGGAGAGACAGGCAGAGAGAGGGCTTCTCGACTAATCAAGGAGAGAGTGAGAGAGAGCCTCAGAGAGAGTTGCGAAGATCGGATCACCAGAATGGACGATGAGTTTGCAGCTAAATTCGCAGACCCGGTCGAGAGGATTACTGGGCTTCTTTCTGAGAGAGTGAAAGAGGAGATGCCCATGACGGCGGCAATCAGGGATGACTGGCCTCCATGTTTTGAATCGGCGGTTTCTGAGTTGAACCAAGGGGTGAATGTCAATCATGTTGGGAGGGTTTTCCTCGCTGCTTTCTCCAGGTCAATCGGACTTCAGCAGGAGCTGACTTGCAACTTTTTCTCAAATGCTCCAGACTATGATGCCGACACTACGGCATACCAAGTGAGTCAAATTTACGAGAGGGGGTACACCCCTCACGGATGCTCTGCCCTCAAAACAAATGCCAGGTGCCCTGTACAAACCGGAGAAGACTCTCTATGTGACCAAGAATGGTTGACTCATCCTTTGAAGTATATCAGAGCAAAGCAGAGGAGGAGGTACAATTCAGATAGGACCGAATCAGGCGGTGTTGGAGATGGTTCGACTAGCGAATCTGCCAATTCCTCATAAGTAGGTGCTCACCAACTCTTCCCAAGGGGGGCGAGAGGATAGTACGAACACTAGTTCTCACAATCGACAGGGACAATGACCTTGGGGTCAAATCGGGGATTAGGGGGCCGGTGGTTGGTAGGAAATCCTGCTTAACTGCGGCTCTTAGGTTGGGCATAGCAGATCCCGAGGAGTCCGATACAAACGCCATTCTTGGTGCGCTTCATCATCACGATAGGTTAGCCGAAGGAGCTGGGGCTAGCGACGAGGTGCAGATTGCCATACTAACGGGTGACGTAAGAGTAGGTCCAAGAAGCGATAGAGCAATAGCCAGCCAGTTGGATGAAGTGATTCAGGATTTCCAACCAGATGCCGCACTATTGGTTACCGATGGTGCCGATGACGAAGCATCTCTGCCCATAGTGACTTCCAGAGTCAGGGTGGACACGGTAGAGAAGGTAATCGTCAGACAGTCCAAAGGAATTGAGGGTACGTACTACTACATAGTGAAGGCCATAGAGGACCCTCGGTTCAGGTCTAGGCTTCTAGTTCCCCTAGCAATTTTTCTGATTATTATTGGACTAGGTCTGATTCTTCCAAATGGCATCGCCCTAATCGGTTCACTTCCTCTCCTGATAGGGTTGTGGGTCCTGGGCAAGGGTCTGGGTCTTGAGGCGCAAATGGAGAGAGTGGCAATGGAGATGAGAGACAGTGCTACTGGCGGGCTTTTCTCATCGTTACTTTGGGGCATGTCGATTGTGAGTTTGTTCCTGGCAGTTGCTACTGTATGGGCAGGATGGGACGATCCTGTTCCAGATGGGTCTTCCCAGTTAGAGCATGTTCTGGGGCTTGTTGATGAAGTCCTTCAATGGATAGTGGGTTCCGTATTCTCGTTCTTGCTAGCTCTGGGAGTGCTTAGATGGAAGGAGGGTTCCTTCACCGGTAGAAGCGTCCTACTTATCGGTCTAGGGGTTGTTTTCTACACGTTTGTAGCGGCAACTATAGACGTAGCGCTGGTGATTACATCCGGGCAGGAGTATAGTCCCACATTCAACCAACTAGGAGACGATTGGGGGCTCCCCATTATGTCCATGGTAATGTACTACCTCCTGAGGACCATAGTTCAATCGTTTTCTGAAGATGAGGACTTGATCCAGGGGAGTCGTTTCTGGGGAGTATGATGGGGCAAGTTACTGCATCCATACTTTGGACTGGTTCGAAGGAAAGAGGGGAGGCCCTCCTGGCAGCGATAAGTCCTGACGATCCAGAGGATTTCACAGTTGAGTTGTTGGATATCGGCGATTCGGTGAAGTTGAGAATAGTGATTTCCGCGGACGGCCTCGGTCAATCAAGAGCATCTGTAGATGACATTCTAGCATGCTTGTCGGCGGCGGAGTCAGGGCTAGACTCTCTTGATTGATACCTGTCGAAAACTAGTACCATTCAAGGGGGGACTTGCGCTGCATGATGCGTGGGCAGACTACCGCATGATCGATCTCACATGCTATGCAATGGAGATGGAGTCTCCAAACCGACTAATTTGTTCAAGGAGTCGATAAGAAGGTGGCTGATTGCTCACTTGTCAGATGATTCTTCGACTGATGGAAGCGGAGAGAGAGTTATCGAGGCAACGGTGACATCGAAGAGCTCAGGAATTTTCTGCGGCAAGGTTCCAGTGAATCTCCTGATTCGTGAGTACTTTCCCTCCTGTCAAGTGATCTGGGGTGTGGAAGAAGGAGCGGAGGTTGTAGCGGGTAACCGAATCCTCTCAATGTCTGGACCATCCGATAGCGTTCTCAGTTGCGAGAGGATAATGCTGAACGTTCTTGGGAGGATGTCGGGAATAGCCACGAGGAGCTCGGAATGGGTTAGGGAATCGGATGGTATTGCAATAGCATGCACTCGAAAGACGGCATGGGGCCTGCTGGACAAATGGGCCGTCCACATAGGAGGAGGGCTTACCCACAGGCTCAGCAGAACGGATGCATTGATGATAAAGGAGAACGATTTGAGCGTGATTGGTTCGAACGATGGTCCGGAGTCAGCTATTTCATCTGCTATCTCGTCCATCGACTTCGAGAAAAATGCAGAGTTTGCGGTGATCGAGGTTCGGGACGCGCCTCAAGCTATTTCAGCAGTATTGGCCTGGTCAGAAATTCAGAAAATTAGAGGCGGGGAGGAAAGAGTGGTTGTCCTACTGGACAACATGGGTCCAGATGAGTGTGGGGCTGCAGAGAGTCTTCTGAGAGAGTCTGAGTTAAGGGAGTGGTGCATCCTAGAGGGATCGGGAGGGATTACCTTTGATGAGTTGCCGTCTTGGGTTGACATCTCTAGGGTGGATGTTATTTCTTCCAGTGGATTGAACATGGGAGTTCCATCCCTTGACCTTTCGATGCTAATTGGGGTGAGTTGATGGCGAGTATACCCGATAGCCATCCGAGAAAGAGGTCCCTCGAATCGAGGCAGAGGATTGTGGATGGTTGCTCTATGGGCCTTCTCGCGGACTCGGCAATGATTGCCCATGGCAGGGGTGAAGCCTTCGACTATCTGCTCGGAGAGAGAACCACGGAGTCAGCCAGAGAGGCCATACGCGAGAGTGCGGCTCGCCTCAGGAAGGCCAGAAGTCCGGTCATCTCTGTTAATGGAAACACCGTGGTCCTAGCTGGCGACTGGGCGATCAGGTTGGCTGCTGTTCTGGGTTGCCCGATAGAAGTGAATCTCTACTACAGAACGCCAAGCAGGGTCAAGGGTCTAATCTCGCTATTGGAAGAGCGTAGGTCGAAGGTCGCCGAAGAGTGTGCGCCAGAAGGATTCGAGGGCTTGTGGGAGGATTCCGTGCAGAACGTTTCACTTCTCGGGGACTCGCCTAATTTCAAAATAGAGGGGTTGGAGGGCCCGCGTTCAAACTGTACCCAAGAAGGCATAGGAGAGGCTGATACAATTCTAGTCCCACTAGAGGACGGGGACAGGTGTGAGGCACTGACGAATCTTGGCAAGGAGGTGATTGTGGTCGATCTAAATCCTCTTTCTAGAAGTGCAAGGATGGCGACGGTGACCATAGTAGACGAGGTTTCCAGGGCCTTCGAGGAAATACTATCCGTCCTACTCAATGACCCAGATAACAGGCCAACCGAATGGGACAATAGCCAATCGTTGAGAGAGTCACTTAGGGAGATTGGTGGTAATTTCTCAGAGTAGTTGCTCATACTACGTGTGTAGTTCAGCTACTTATCTCTGAGAGAATCTCGGCACATCTGGTTGAGATGGCCACTCCTACCTCTGTGGTTGAGGCCTTCCCTCCCAAGTCGTAAGTCACCGGGCTCCCCGACGACATGTGTTCCGAAATTGCTCGTTCAATTACTTCGGCGCACATTGTTGCTTCATCGTCGTCATTCTTCAAGCCCAAGGAATCGAACATAAGTTGGACAGAAGAGATGGCCGCAATTGGGTTGACTTTGTTTTGACCCGAATATTTCGGGCTCGATCCATGAACCGGTTCGAACAGCATGTGTTCATCCCCTATGTTGGCGCTGGCTGCCATTCCCATTCCCCCTTGCAGGACGGAGGCCAGATCTGTTGCTATGTCTCCGAACATATTTGGAAGAACGACCACATCAAGGTCCTCGGGACTCCTTACGAGCCACATGGTGAAGGCGTCGATGAAAGCCTCATTGGTTTCGATTCCTTCGAATTCCGAGGAGACCTCTCTGAACACCTCCCTGAAGAGTCGGCACCCTCTAGTGACGTTGCTCTTGTCCACACATGTAACCTTCTGGGCGTTGTGAAGTCTGGATTGTCTTCTCTTGGCTAGTTCGAACGAGAACCGGATGACACGCTCGCTCCCCTTGCGGGAAATTGGCCTAATGTCCCAGCCCACTTGCCCTTCAAGTCCCGGGAATCCGTCAATGACTAGAGGTTCGTCCCTCTCTCCCCCTCTGGCAGCCATTCCAGACCTTCTCAGAAGTGCGTGATACAGGCCCTCGGTGTTCTCTCTCACCATTACAATGTCTACCAGTTCATGATCCCATACGTCTTTGAAGCTTCCATGCACCTTGTGCTTGACCCCCTTGTAGAGCTTGACCGGCCTTACGTTTGCATAAAGGTCCAATGCAGACCTCAGTCCAAGGAGTGCCTGACCTCCAGCAATATCTCCATTTGGAAGAGTCGCCCCTGGCCAGCCCACTGCCCCGACTACAATGGCATCGGATTCGTCCCTGCAGTGCTCGAAAGACCCATTTGGCCACTCCTCTCCAGTATCCAGATAGTGCTGGCCACCGCAAGGAATCTCAGTGGTTTCGAGTGAAATGGCTCCGGAGTCTTGGAATGTGGAAAGCAGGCGTTTGACTTCACCCATCACCTCACGTCCGGTTCCATCCCCAGGCAGGAGTGTCAAACGATACGGCGCCATTAGCAGGGGCACAACCTTTTCATTCATCAATCCAACCCAGAGGGGAACTGTTCTTTCTAAAGCAGATAATTGATAGACGGTCAAGTGGACAACGGGTGCATGGGAACCAACTCTGAAGAGGAAAAGGGCGGACCTAAGATCGACATCAGGACTCTACCCGAGTCAGTATCCCTCCTATGGGAGTCGATGCTGCGCAAGAACCCAAACTGGGATCTGTCGAAGTGGCTCGACGACAGAGCTAACGAAGAGTTGGAACTGCTGGAGTCACATCTAGGTAGAGAGAAGCTCAGGTATGAGCAGCGACTTCACAGGATAGAGAATCTTTCCAAACAGATGAAGAGGAGGAGGGAGAGTGCTGGGGCAACTCCGGTGTCTGATCCGAACCAGCGGAATCTGTTCGATGTATACGGCCCATCGGACGGGGTCTCGAGAACCGATGGAAAGGAGGTAGATGAGGGTCCTCTTGTGGATCTAGGGGCACTCTCAACGGAGGACGACCTCTTGCTAGCCTACATTAGTCAGAAGATTCTCATTGCAATTGAGGAGGCGAATGAGAAGGGAGAGGGTTTGCATTTTGACGATATCATACAGTTGCTGGGATCACCGGGAATAAACTCCGAGGACATCGATGAGTCCATCTCTTGGCTTCTTCAGAATAAAGAAATCATAGAGATAGAAAGAGACGTTTTTATCATTGACGGATGAAGCGTCTGGATGTATTCAATACAACCATTCAAAGACGAAGAGCGAGTCGGATAGACTACCTCATGACAAGCGAAACTTCTGGATGGTATGCGAGACTAGATCACGAGTGTCCTGAAAGGACCCAACAGATTGAAATCTGGCTCGATTCGTGGCTTGAGGCTACTAAGAAGAGCCTCCCCATAGCAGCGACTCTTCCTAACAATTGGCCCACTCTACCGGCTGGACTACTTAGTAATCCTGGGACAGTTCTCGACCACCTAATTGCCAGGTTTGATGCCCAGAGCGATGGACGCTCTCCTAGGGGCGTTTACGCACCACCGGCAAGGTTTGTAGATGCTATTCTGTACGATGAGTTGCGTCATGGTAGTAGCACGAAGAAGGAGCCTCCCGCTACGCTCTCATTGGCAGCTCTGCCGCCTAGTTTCAGAGGTTTTGCAAAGCAGTTTAACGAAAATATAAGCGAAGACTGCGTGCCCGATAGCGAGGAAATCGAGATGAAGAACAGAACGATTTCAGGGATCCCGATTCCCTTTGCAGATCCTTGCGTGGGAGCTGGGCTCTTCGTGGAAAGAATATTGAGAATTCACTCAGAAAGAATTTCCGGTAACACCCCCAACGAAAGAAGAGAGGACACTCTGAGGCTCTTGGAGGGCCTCCAGCTAGTGGACAGTTCGGAGGTGGCAGTGAACTCCGCAAGGAAGAGGATTGTGATTGTTCTTGCGAGGCTAGGGCTAGTAGATTTAGATGGGGAGGGGGACGAAGGAAAGATTGGGCTAAGCGAGGCTGAGATGATTATCGAGAGCAACGTCCGATGCGTAGACCCACTGCTTGGTGAGTGGCCTTGGAACGAAGGGCCGATGCTTCTTGTCTCACGTCCTCCTTGGCTTAGGATCAAGGACAGATTCAGAGGGCATCCGGAAGGAAGTTCTCTGAGGAAGAGCCTTTCGAGACAGTTGAGGAAATTCAAGGGATCGGATGGAAGAGCTAGATTCTCGGCCATAAAGGGGAACGTTAACCTGTACAGGCTATACATCGAGAGGTCGCTACAGTTGTCTCATAGGGGAGGTCGAGTAAGACTAGTTGTACCAAGTTCAGTTCTAAGAGAGAAAAGCAGCCTGCCTCTGAGGAAACTGCTAGTTGAGTCGAACCAGTGGGATTCGGTGTGGTCGTTTCCTGAAGACCACAAGCTACTCTTTGGAGGTTCGCAAGGAGTATCCGTAATCGGGGTAACCGTGGGAGAGGAGACCGATGTTCTAACCAGCTTTGGGCCTCTGCTTAGCGATGACCTCGCATCTGGAAAAGGCCTCGTTTCGGACGCTCCATTCTTTGAATTGGAAAGAGGGCCCTGGTCCTCCTGGACAGATACATCTTGGGCGGTTCCGAAGATGCCTAGATCCCCTATCGACAGGAGTAGGACTTTGGCAGCAATCGGAAATCTTGCAGATAAGCCCCGTTTGGTCGAAGACGGCACTGGTTTGAACCCCAGTGGAAGAGCCATTAAAGTCAGAGTCGGAGAGGTAGAACGGTCTTCTTGGACAGGGGAAATCTGTGAATGGAAAGAGGGTTTGCTACCATTCGTCAGAGCTGCCCACATAGATTTCGACAATGGAAGGGGCGTTATCCGACACCCGGCATTCGATACGAAGAACTTGGACGATGTGGAGTTCAAAAATTCTGGATGGTCGGGATCCAAAGATATGGCAGTTCCATCTAGGATCGTCTGTCAGGCAGTGGTGAATCCGAGTTCAAAGAGGAGGTTGGTGTGGGCAGTTGTTCCAGAAGGCTGCGTGATAGGAAACTCGGTAAGCTTCCTGGATCTTCCTGAAGAGGTGACAGAACGACTCGAAGAGAGGTTCGGTTCCTTTGAAGAGGGTTTGATAGCGCTAGCGAACCAGTTGAACTCAGAAGAGTTGGATCTTTGGTCCAAGGCATGGGCAGCTAACAATAATGTGAATAACTACGAAATCGAGACGCTTCCCTTCGAAATAGAAGGGACGGAGCTTGGGTTGCCAGCATTCGCGAACGAAGATGGCCTCGACTGATATGCAGATTTAGGATTTGGTTTTCCTAGTTCCGGAAAATCACCCATATCGAGAATGGATTAATATCCTTGGTTTGCATACGCGGGACGTTCCCAACTTGGAATAGATTAAGGAGAGCAGCATGGGAATCAATCCAAAGATTGGAATCACAGGTCTCCCTCGTTCGGGAAAGTCAGCTGTACTCCAGAAAGTAGTAGACATGATTTCCGAAGAGGGAAGTGGTTTCAGGAGGACCAAGGGGCCTAGTCCCCCTGAACACATAATTGGGGGGATGAGGTGCGAACCAGTAATCGAGAATGGGGAGAGAGTTGGCTATGCCTGCGTCAACATACTTACCGGAGAGAAAGGAGTGATGGCGCATCGAGAAATAGACTCCAGGAACCGAATTCTTGGATTCGGTATTGATCCAAGTGAGATCGAGAGAGTGGGGGTTCCCGCGATTATAGACAGCATAGGAAACTGCGAGATTTTGGTCATAGACGAGGTTGGGAAGTTCACTGTGGAAAGTGAGGGTTTCGTCAATTCCGTAAGGTTGGCACTAGAGCATGACATGCCCACTCTACTGACCCTTCACAAGAAGAGCCGCCACCCCCTATTGCAGGATATCAGGAGGAGGGACGATGCCCGCATTCTGGAGGTTACGCCAGTAAACAGATCACTCCTTCCATACAAGATTCACAAATTAATCCAAGAGTTGTGACGCTCACTTAGGTCAAGTTGATGCGAAGTGTCCAATGCGTAAAGCCATGAGTTCTCCGGCCTCGAGGCTTGTAAGGCTCCTAGTTGGGTTCATACTCTGCCTGGTGACATTTGTGGCATTTGCAATTCTAGACGGTAGGGCCACTGATTTGTCAGAGTTCGGAGTGTTTTCAATAGTCTTTTTGATTGTCATCTTGGCATCCGTTTTACTCGTTACTTTGATTGCAGGCAGTAAGAGGGAACATGGGAGCTGGCTCACGGACTCATTTGTAAGTAGAGAAGGCGAGGAAGCCATGATTTCCAGAATAGAAAGAGAGAGGGACGAGGCTAGTATGCAAGGCCTTAGTTCCAAATGGGCTAGGATGGAAATGGAACATCTGGAGTCAAAACACAGTGAGGAGTAGGGAGCGAAAACTTGACCCCATGCCCACTATACGAATCGATTGGTAGTTGGCATGGGAGACGTTCCTGACGATCTGAAATACACCGAGGAGCACGAGTGGGTTAGAGTTGATGGGGACGAGGTGTGCATCGGGATTACCGACTTCGCCCAGAATGCCCTAACTGAGGTCGTATGGGTAGAGCTTCCTGAGATCGAGACTCAGGTGAGTGCCATGGAATCATTCGCAAGTGTAGAATCTGTGAAATCGGTTAGCGAGATTTATGCACCTGTGACTGGGACCGTAACAGAAGTTAACCAGTCTCTGGAGGATTCCCCCGAGCAGATTAACGAAGATCCGTATGGTTCTGGTTGGATATGTAAAATCAAGGTGGGGGATGATTTGGATATCAGTGGGCTACTCGATTCTGAGAGTTATTCCGCATTGATCGGAGAGTGACCATGGGGGTCCCTCTGTCGGTGCACGTCTACGTAGACGGTTCCTGTGGAGAAAATCGCAACGTCACTGCGGATACGAAAGCCGGATGGGGGTTCTGTGTAATCTCGAAAGACACGGGGTCCGGGAACGGAAAGGGCAGTCTCTTGACCGAGTCATACGGTAAGGTCGTCACAAATCCGAAGGAAGAGGGTTTTTTGGGAGCTGAAGTTGGTTCTAACAACACTGCCGAGCTCTCTGCAATCGCCCATGCCCTTAGGTGGATAATTCTAGAGAAAGGGATCGAATCCGCCATAGTAAGAGGGGATTCAACATACGCGTTGAACATCGCCACTGGCTCTTGGAAGGCAAAGGCAAACCAAGAGTTGGCGAGGAGAGTGAGTTCTCTATGGAGCGAGGTTTCTATGGTCGTAAGCCTAAGTGGAGAGCACATCCCAGCCCACACTGGCCATAGGTGGAATGAGAGGGCAGATCATCTGGCATTCCGTGCTATGCAAGGTGAGGCCCCCCTCCCCCTCCAATTCTGGAAACCGGGCAATAGGTAGTTCATCCCTCATCCAGAGGGCCTATCACCAAGTAGACGTATATCGCCTGGAGAGCCAAAAGGAGTCCGACTAGCACCAAGATCAATCCAGTAGGATCAGGTAGGTGCGGTTGCATTGGATTTCCAGCCACCCATGCAATTGCAAGAAACGCAATCGAGGCGTAGAGAACTAACCTAGCAGATTCCGCGGGGTTCTCCCAAAGATCAATCCATGGAATCAGTCCCTTTCTCTTGAAAGTATGACGGTACCAAGCCACGTACCCCAGACAAGCTCCCACTAGACCGATTACCCCTCTAGTGAATCCCGAGTCGTCCCATGGTCCACTTGGGGCCGCACCGATTACCAGAGCATCGAGGATCAAAATTGCCGACGCCCCGGCATACAGCCTCCACTCTGGAGCTTTTTGGTGTCCCATGTATAGTCGAGGGCGTGCCGTAGTAATGATGTATTGCTCTCATCTGCGAGACACGAAGAAGACATGGCTGACATCGCTTTCTCTGATATCATAGAGGCTTCAAATGGGCTAAAAGGTATCATTTTGAGGACCCCGGTGGTCAATTCTCCAAAAATCGATGAGATAGCCGGAAGGAGGGTTTTCATGAAGTGTGAAAACTCTCAACATGTCAAGGCATTCAAATTTAGAGGGGCATCAAACGCAGTAAGGATCCTTGGAGAGGATGCGGAGTCGGGGCTCTGCACCCACAGCAGTGGAAATCATGGACAGGCTGTAGCATTGGCTGCCAAGCAAAGGGGGGTTCCTGCATACATCGTGATGCCAAAAAACGCCCCCAAGGTGAAGATTAACGGGGTGATGAGCCATGGTGCAGAGGTGATACTCTGCGAGCCTACCTTGGAAGCGAGAGTTACTACGGCGAATTCTGTTCTTGAGAGAACTGGTGCTGCCTTCATCCATCCATTTGACAACCTCAGCGTCATAGCAGGACAAGGAACTGCAGCGAAGGAGATGATTGAGGATTGTGAGGCCCTAGATGCCGTCTTATCCCCAATCGGTGGAGGTGGTCTGATGTCTGGGACATGCATTTCCACTCGAGCTCTACTTCCTGAAGCCCGAATTTTCGGAGCAGAGCCAGAAGGGGCTGACGATGCTGCTAGGTCTTTGGAGACTGGGGAGTATATTCCCCAAACTGGCCCCGATACTATCTGTGATGGTCTGTTGACCAGCATGGGTGAGAAGACATGGCCAATCATCAAGGATCACGTAGAAGAAATTGTCACTGTTAGTGACAATGCTGTGCTAGAGGCAATGTCGCTGATTCACGAAGAGTTCGGGATGATCGTGGAACCAAGTGGGGCCATATCTCTGGCAGCAGTACTGAAGGATGAGTTCAGAGAAAAGCAAGGAATTGGATCTATTGGGATTATTCTGTGTGGTGGGAACGTAGACCCTGAGAATCTCCCCTTCTCTCCTTAGAATATATGCTAACAGATTATATTCTGAAGATAAGCCTGTGATTCATGGCCCTAGTTTTTGATAGAATAAAATCGACACCTGGCGAAGCACTGCTTCTTCTGACTGCCCTAGTAACACTAGTTTACTCGTTGAACTTCATGTTCTTCTCGGCGTGTTACACTACCGGAGGCGAAGGGTGCTTCACCTTGCTCCACAATGGTGTTACCTATGATCCAAATGGATCGTTAGTCGCTGATCCGGCCTGGGGTGCTGGCGCGCCAGAGTTTGCATTCAACGGCATCCTGATGTTCGGGATTTTCATGTCGACCATGCTAATTCTCAATGAGGGTGCTCGCGGCATGTGGAAGGTGATGCTACCCGTTCTCGCTGGGCTAGTGGTAGCTAGCGCGGTAATCTGGATGTTCTGGAACGATGCTAGCGAGTCTAGTGAGGCCCCCAAGTTCCTCACACCCATCGTGACCATGGCATATGCCGGCGCGTACATGATGCTTCGTTCTGAGGACGAGGTTGACGAGGGCTTGGACTCGCTCTCTTTCGGTATTGGCATCAAGGACCCAGTGGCTCTGATGGGCCTGGTCGTAGTTATCGCCACGGGGATCTTCTACGTATTCAGACAAATAGTTGACCCGGAATCCGTAATTGACGCGGTAATGGGAGGGTCTGGCTACAATGGCCTACTACCTCCTTCGAAAGTAACTGTGGCCTTCACTGGGGCTCTTCTACTGACTTACGTTCTATGGGCAGTCGTTATGCTGACCCAAGGGGCTAGGGGGATGTGGGCAGTAGCGCACCCTGCACTCTTGGCTTTCCTAACTGTGACGATAGCCAACTACTTCGGTTTCGTCTTTGGTCCGATTAGACAGTTCTCAGAGCAGAATGAGATGGATGCGATTTCAGGACCTGCGACCATGCTCATTTTCCTGCTGGTCTACCTTCGGCTTAGGGACGAGGGTATCGAAGACGGCATGACCTACAGGGGTGAGCCGATGGATTCGGGGGGCTTCAATCGTTTGTTCGTGATGGGTGCAATAGTGATATCGGCAGCATTCATGGTCGTAGAGATAGCAGATCTGTGAATAGGTGGAGCACGAGCCGGGATTTGCACCCGGGTCCATGGATCTGCAGTCCATTGCATAGCTGCTCTGCCACTCGTGCTTAGCCCTGCCGACCATACTTTCTTTCTTGAAGACTGTCCGAGCCTCGGCATACCTTCATTGGGTGGATACTAGTGTGAAAGGCATGCCTCGTGTGTCTTCCCGGTTTGTGGGGCTCGGTGTCGGTTTCGCTCCGTATCTTCAGCCTCCTGGACCCGAAGTCATCAGATGGACCGTCGGTGAGCCTGGTTTCGATACTCCATCTCAAATCATCGATGCTGCTATTCATGGTCTCAAGGAAGGGAAGACGAAGTACACCAGAGGACCGGGTTCCATTGAACTATGCGAGGCCGTGGCTGAATACCTCGAAATCCATCACGACATAGAAGCAAGTGCAGATGAGATTGTAGTGACGCCGGGAGCAAAGCAAGCTCTGCTCTACTCGTTCTTGATTACGACGATGCCCGGTGATGAAGCCATCCTTCTTTCTCCATCATGGGCGTCTTATGAGCCCATGCTGGAGTTCATCGGGGCTGTTCCTGTTCATGTTAAAGTGAATATGGAGGATTTTCATCCTGACTTGGTAGCAATTAGAGATGCTATTACCGACAAAACGAGGATGATTCTGATCAACTCTCCTTGCAACCCGACAGGTGCCGTGTTTACGCCCGAGGAGATTGGTGAGATAGTGGATATAGCGGTTGAGAACGACCTTTGGATCGTTTCAGATGAGATTTACGGGCGTATGGTTTGGGTCGACTGGCCGCATGTTTCTCCCTCGACTCTCCCTGGTGGAAAGGAGAGAACCATAGTGGTCAATGGATGGTCGAAATCCTGGGCTATGACGGGGATGAGGATTGGTTTTCTAACTGGTCCAAGTGATGCGATGAAGGCCGCGGTGAAGAGCCAGGCTAACTCGGCCTCGCATATTCCGACATTCATGATGGATGCGGCCAAGGTAGCGTTGGAATGCGAGGACTCAGTTAGGGAGTTCAACAGAGAGTATCTGAAGAGGAGGGAGATGATGATGGAGGGCCTGTCTTCTCTCCCGGGAATTAGAGTCCCAGAACCGGAGGGTGCCTTCTACGTATTCGCTGATGTAACTGGGACGGGGATGACTGACATCGAGTTCGCAGATGGAGCATTGGAAGCGGGAGTTCAACTGATCCCCGCGTCTCTGATCACAGGGGGAGAGGGTTTCGTCAGGGTTTCCTACGCTGCTGACGAAGAGGACATCTTGGAGGGTTTGAGGAGACTCAGGTCCTGGCTATTACAAGAGTGAGTTTGAAATCTCGGTGACTTGGCTCAGGGGTGTGAACGGTAGAGATTCTGCAGGTTCCCACGTCCTTCTCGACTATATCAATTACCAGAGAGGAGAGCTTGGGGATGGGAAGTGGGTTCTATCCGTTCTTAGAGAGTGTGTAAAAGAATCAGGGGTAAGGGAGGTTCACTCTCACGTCGAGATCTTCGATGGAGAAGAGAGCCCCCCTGGGTTTGCAGCAGTGGTTCTAATCGACGAGAGTCACGTAACGGCACACTGCTACTCAGAGAGGGGTCTTCTAGCCATTGACGTCTTCACTTGCGGTGACAGCGATGCTGGTGAGGTAGCGGACATGATCAATGACGTGCTCGTCTCCGAAAATCCCGATTTGAGGAGGGTTTTCACAAAAAGCGTGGAGCGATTCAGGAGTGTTTAGATGGGAATTAGGGATTTCATAGAGACTCACTACACGCACTTCAATGCGGGCGAGCTGGCCAAATGCACAGATTCCTTGAGAGGGTTCCTTGAAGGGGGAGGGAGGCTGGTTATCACTCTCGCAGGAGCGATGTCCACTGCACAAATTGGAAAGAGTTTAGCTCCTGCGATAAGATCCCAGAGGGTGCATGCTATTTGCTGCACTGGAGCCAATCTGGAGGAGGAGTTGTTCGGATTGTTCTCTAGATCGGAATTCGAGAGCGTGCCAAATTGGAGGCATCAGAGCAAGGAGGAAGATGCCGATCTAAATGAGAGGGGGATGAATCGAGTAACCGACGTAGCCATCCCCGAGAAATCGTTTGCCAAAGTAGGGGAAGCTCTGATGTCCCTTTGGGAGGAAGCGGAGGCGGTAGGCGACAGTCGCTTCCCGCACGAATACATCTACGACCTCCTCCTCCACGGGAATCTCGAGTTCTCCTCATCACCGGATGACTCGTGGTTAGTCGCAGCTGCCGATGCTAATCTTCCGATTTTCTCTCCTGGTTGGGAAGACTCAACCCTTGGGAACCTGCTTGCCGCGAAGGTAATCGACTGCACGCTGAAAAGCAACTCTATTGTGAAGGGAGGTCTGGATGCAATGCAATCACTCGCAGATTGGTATAGGGAGGATGACTCTCCGACGGGAATGCTGCAGGTGGGAGGTGGTATTTCCGGAGATTTCACAATTTCTGTTGTACCTATGCTTAGACAGGACGCAGGAGTGAAAGTCCCTCTTTGGGCATGGTTCGCACAGATCTCGGAATCCAGGCCTTCGTACGGTGGTTATTCGGGAGCTCCCCCGACAGAGAAGATTAGTTGGGGGAAGTTGGGAGTTGACACGCCACAGTTCGTAATAGAGTCGGATGCGACAATCGTACTTCCGCTAATCCTCTCCTCATTGGAATAGACGCGGGTAGCTCCCTACCTCTTCGGATATGCGCAGTAATTGGTTGTACTTCGATGTCCTGTCTGATCTCGCTGGTGCTCCTGTCTTGATTTGCATTGAGTTGGTGCCAACGGCCAGATCGGAAATTATGTCATCAGAAGTCTCACCTGATCTGTGGCTGATTATGGTCCCGAGCCCAGCCTCACGTGACTTGCTAATCACTTCCATCGTTTCTGTGAATGTCCCAATTTGATTCAGTTTGATTAGAATTGCATTTGAGGCTCCGAGGGAGATGCCCTTCTCGAGTCGCTTTGGGTTTGTCACATACAGGTCATCACCTACTATCTGTACCCTGTGTCCTTCTCGAGAGGTGAATTCAGTCCAGGAGTCCCAATCGTCCTCTCCGAAGGGGTCCTCGATTGAAACGATGGAGTACTCATCCAACCAGTTTGAGTAGATATTGCCCAGATCCGTACCAGATACCGAAACCCCATCTAAACTGTAATTTGATCCGTCAAAGAATTCCTGTGCTGCAACATCTAGGGCTATTGAGACATCTTTACCCGGAGAGTATCCTGCTCTCTCGATTGCATCTCTTACCAGTCTTAGTCCCTCCTCATTTCTTGAAAGATTTGGAGCAAAGCCTCCTTCATCGCCAATCCCTCCTAGGAGCCCTTCTTTCTTGAGGGTGGCCTTGAGGGCATGGTAGATCTCAACTCCGGCTCTTAGCGCCTCCGAGAAAGAGTCGAATCCGTGTGGGACTACCATGAACTCCTGGACATCGACGTTCGACTCGGCGTGTGCTCCGCCGTTCAGGATATTCATCATCGGAACTGGGAGGCTGGATTCTCCGTTCTGACAAATGTGCTTCCAAAGTTCGCCATCTGATGCTGCCCTTAAGCAAGATAGGGAGACTCCCAAGGTTGCATTGGCTCCCAAGACTCCTTTATTGTCAGAGCCGTCTAATTCTATCAGGAGAGAGTCTATTCGCTCCTGTTCCGCTGGATCTATGCCTACCAGTGCATCTCTAATTGGACCGTTGACGTTGTCAACCGCTGCTTGGACTCCTTTTCCCAACCACCGATCTCCTCCGTCTCTCAATTCGACCGCTTCATGAGTCCCGGTACTTGCTCCAGAAGGAACCGCGGCTCTGCCCTTCAACAAACCATCAACATAGCAGTCGACTTCCACGGTCGGATTCCCTCTTGAGTCGAGGATGGTTCGAGCGAAGATGTCGCTGATAGCGGCACCCATTGCCCCCTCCACAAGACCTTGACTTCTCAAGGTAGCGATGTGTATTCCTAAGAATTGAGCCAGCTAAGCCATCGGGAAACCTTGCTTTGCATCTCTGGAACTTCCAACTCAGACCTGCAGGAGCACTCCCAGCAGAGTTGCTCGTGGTTTGGTGAAATGGAGAATAGCTCGGCCCTCATCAGAACCCCGTCTGCCTCGTTCGATTTGGACCGGTTGTCGTCTACGAAGCAGTGCAATAGGTGCTTCGGGTAGTGGTGAATTCGGCCAGACTTGGGACAACAGAGAATGGCACTCCTTGGGAGGAAAATTAGAGAGGATCCGGTAGTTGGATCAAGTTCGTGTCCCTCTATCTTTGTTCCGTTCAACAGAGAAGCAACGTCGATGTGATGCCACTGAGATTCGGAATGAGGCATGTCTAGTTGCGAGACTTCGTCCAGATACTCCTGTATCCTGAGTTGGGAGACTGTTTCCTCCTGACTCATGACAATGCAGAGAAAGCCATCCCATTTGAACACAACCAATAATTCTCAATTCCAAGATGGTTAGAAAAGAGTAGTTTTCAATCTTTAAATTGTCTCATAACGTCAAGAAATAACCATAAGTTTCACGTTTTTCGGAGAAAACTATGAGTAATGTAGATTCCCTAGACAGATCGATTCTCTCCTTCCTCAGAGAGTCCGCACGAGCCCCCTATGTAGAGATAGCCAAAGGAGTCGGTGTCACAGAGAGAACCGTCAGAACCAGAATAAAGAGGCTTGAGGATGAGGGGGTAATCAGAGGATATACGGTTAGGGAGTCGGGAATAGGACTCACTGCCCTGATTCGCCTCAAAGTTGGACCAGGCACCGAGATTGGTTCGCTTGCGGGAGAGTTCTCCGGTTGGCCGGGTGTCGAGTGTGTGTACGAAATTAGTGGGGATGCGGATCTAGTTGCAGTGGTTCATGTTGATGATACCGTGGCTCTTAGAGATATGCTGGACAGAATGTGGTTGGCTGCGCCTGGAGACATCAGTTCCACTCAGACTGAACTTGTACTAGAGCAGTACTAGTCAATCGGAAAATACACCTAAATTTGCCACTAATGGTTAGTAGAGTTATTTCTGTGCGAACTTACCTATTCGGATTTGAAAAGAAGATATCTGAAATACTGGATTCTCCCAGACTTTAGAGCCTCATAGACTGGCGTACCAGGGACACCTCCGAAGGTCTCGAAGCTTTTTCTGAGAGAAGACGGGGCACTCTGCCGGATCATCTCCCTCCTGCCCTCATCGATAATGTCCAATGCTCTGACAACGTTCTCAGTCACGTCATTCCAGGAGTCTATGGTGAACCCAGACTGGACGAACTGCTGATGCATCCTCTCCATTGTCTTCTTGTCCCTCATGTCCGTCCAACAGAACTTGCCACCCGGCCTGAGTACTCTGAAGACCTCGGAAATGAAAGCTGGGATGTCAGCGTAACAGTGAGATGACTCCACGTTGTACACTATGTCGAACGATTGGTCTGGAAGTGGCAGATCCTGAGCGTTTCCGGACTTGAATTCCAAGTTATCCTGATCGGCGAACCAGCTCTGAGAGAGTCGGACCGCCTCGTCTGAGTAGTCTAAAGCCACCAGAGATTTCGGTCTGTATGTCCTTGCTATCCAACTAGCGCCCCCTCCTCTTCCAGAGCCGACTTCAAGGACCTCCTTGCCCTCAATCTCGACGTCCCTTATGTTCATGTTGTATAGTTGGATAAACAGCCTGTCCGCCTCATCCTCATTGGAGAGTTGGAGTTCTTTCCCATCTGTGAATCCATAGTTCATGAAGCGGAAGTTGGAGTCCTTCTGGGAACGTGCCATCCTCTGATAGAGCCCCCTCCACATTCTCATCCTGATTCCAGATGGGGCCAGTCGCATTATCGTGTAGAATACCCTCGCGGGGAGACCCATTGCCAAACTAGCACCTATGCCTTCCACTTTACCGAGCATCCTATGCTCTCGGTCCTTGGCACTGACACCGCCATACCGGAGACAAGCTCGTCTATCGCGTCCTCTAGTTCGGAAGTTGTGGCGTGGGATGGGTCCCTAGGGGAGTCATCCAGTCTCCCCCTGTAAACCACGACTGACGAGGTGTTCAAGAGATAGAACTCCGGAGTCCTCTCGGCTCCATAGGAAATGGCGACTTCCTGCGTGGAGTCATGCAGGTATGGGTATGACATTCCCTTGTTGGCCCTCTTTACCATGTTCTGCCATGAGTCCGATTCGTACTTGACTGGATCATTGGAGTTTATGCCGACGAAACCTAGGCCCTTGCTCCTAGCAGCTTTTGCCGCATTCTCTATCCTAGGCTCTGACCCAACTACGTATGGGCAATGGTTGCAGGTGAAGAAGACTACAGCGCCATTCTCACCCATTGCATCGTTGAGAGAGAGTCGTGCCCCTCCTGAGTTTTCGTTTGCGTTCGGAAGCTCGAAATCCGGTGCCTCGGTGCCCGGTTCTATCGTCTGCGGAGAGTGCATGTGCTGGCGTCACAGTAGGGTGCTGTTCAATCCTTTGGAATGAGGGCTTCCCTCTTGGAGGTGATTCTCTCTCGGCACTCCTCTAATCTCCTCCTAGCCAGTCTATGCTGGGGATCGATGTCGAGGACCTTGCGCCAAGCTGTAGCGGCTTTATCTACGTCCCCGCCTTCATGAAGGATGGCAGCGATTCGGAGCCTTGCATCTAGGTGCTGTGGGTCTGTCCTCACAGCCTCCTCGAAGTCGGAAATTGCTTCCTCAGATCTTCCAAAGTCTAGATACAGGAGCCCTCTTTGGTACCAGGCCTCGGACAGTTCGGGGTTTGTCTCTATTGCTTTGTTTAGGGGTTTCTCCGCCTGTTCGGACTTGCCCATTGCTATCATGCAGGTTCCCAAGTGGACTAGTCCCATTGAATGGTTATGGTTCAACTTGAGGAGCTCTCTGAGTTCGGATTCGGCGTTTTCCCAGTCTCCTTGGTTCATCAGAATCTCCGACTTCCTCAAACGTGCTAGTTCGTGATTGGGTCGTTCCTCGACCAAGATGTTGGCATCGTCCAGTGCCATGGCCAGATCATCACAGAGAAGGGCTGCTGATGATCTGTTTAGTCTGGCCCTGGAATGTTTTGGATCGAAATGTAGAGTTTCCGAGAATAGCTTGATTGCCTCTTCCAAGCGGCCATGCTTGGCAGCGATAATCCCCCTGATGAACGGGACGGTTTGGTTGTTCTTCAGAGTAGTTGTTGCCTCCAGAGTCAGGGCGTTGGCCTGCTCCATATCTCCAATCTCTAGGAATAGTTGTGCCTCTTCTAGGGAAATGGATGGGTGTTCTGGAATGAGTCGCCGTGCTCTCACCAGGGCAACTTCTGCCTCGTCGAAGGCACCTTGGTACCTGAGTGCCCTAGCTCTCCCAAGCCATGCGAGTCCCGATTCCCTATCAATCTCAATTGCCCGGTCGAAAGAGATGAGGGCATCGATTACTGGTATTGGGTCGATCTTACCAGTTTCGTCGCGATGATGATCCGCGTCAACTAGGTTTAGTCTTCCCTTCATTACATGTAGGGTGGCAGAGTTCCAGGAGTCCTCCGGCGCCTCTTCTAGCGTCTGACCAGCGGAGTCTACCGATCCACTTCCCAGCCAAAGCTGGCTAAGTCTCCCCCTAGCCTCTGAGTCTCCTGGGGAGTTGAGCAGATGCTCTTCTAGAACCTCTATTGAGGCATCCGTTCTACCATCGTTTTCCAGTATCTCTGACTCTATAATGACCGTGTACTCGCCCAATGCATTTGCTCTACGTAGGCATTTCAAGGCTTCCTTCATTGAGCCTCGGTCAGCGGCGACTAGCCTAGCCTTCAGCAGCCACGCCTGTCCGAAATTCTGATCCCTCTTGATTGCGGACTCTACTGACTCCAAAGCTGGTCTGAAATCTCCAAGCATCAGTTGCTTGGCTGCCTTTTCGACCAACCTCGGGGCGGTTTCAGACATGTAAGAGCCCTCGCTGTCCGAGTCTCTTGCTCTCCGGGCGATTTCGGATAACTCGCCGTCCTCAACCGAGAGGGGGTTAGTAGCTCCTAGGCCCTCTAGCCTCTTCCTGTTTCGGCTGAAGCGTTCGTCTTCCCCGCCATCGAGGAGGACTAGCTGTTCGTTTAGGAGGCCTATGTCATCGGGTACTATTGCAAGCAGTCTTTCCAGAGTCCTATCGAGAGACTCGAGGTCTCCGTTCTTCCTCTGGATATCCGAAAGAGACCTAAGAGCAGCCTCATCCTCTGGATCCAAGTCATTTGCTCTCTGATAGCAGTCTGCTGCCCAATCGAATCTTTCAACGGAGTGGAAAAGCTCGCCCAATCTTCTATGCTCGTTCGCTGACAGTTCGATGTCCTCAGCCTTCATCTCGGCCTCTGTGAGAATTGCTGCTAATCTCTTAGATAGCGGTTTTAGTCCCTGGACTATCCCGAGCTCCTCTTCCGGATC
>CETB01166838.1_pt1 | contig 21990 bp, 19 predicted proteins | sample 356381 | NCBI WGS metagenome assembly CETB01 (sample SAMEA2622545, study PRJEB7988) | marine metagenome | biome: marine biome (ENVO:00000447); feature: deep chlorophyll maximum layer (ENVO:xxxxxxxx); material: "saline water (ENVO:00002010), including plankton (ENVO:xxxxxxxx)" | depth 155 m | reverse complement strand
CTATTAGACAAATTAGGGAAAAGGCATATGGATATTGACCCCGATTTTAACTGTTTTATATTAGACGACAAAAGATGGGTTGTGGGTTATGGGATGGATTATAAAGGATTATTCAGAGGCCTGGATTATGTGGGTACTATAAATATAGATTGATCATTTATGAAAATTTCTAAAGTCATAGTAGACATAATTGAAAGAGACACAGGTTCTCTAAAGGTCAAAGATGAGCGATCTGATATAGGAGGAAAAACAACCCAGGGTGTACTAAGAATAATTACAGATGAAGGTTATGAGGGAAATGCTTTTATTGGGGATCAAGCATCAGATTCATCCGATAGAATTAAAATAATTGTTGAAAAAATTGCTCCCAAAATAATAGGAATGCCATTTGATAATAGAGAATCTCTTTGGTCATCAATAGATGATTTGAGCGGCCATGGTCTTCCAATTTTTTCATCATGGGCACCTGTAGACGTAGCATTATGGGATATAGCAGGAAAATATTTTAATAAACCAATATATAAGTTATTGGGTGGAAATGACAAGGAAATTCCTTTGTATGCAACTTTTCCTCCAAGGCACAAAACATTTGATGGTTTTGTCAATGAAGCAGAAGAGCTTTTAAATGAAGGATACTCAGCATATAAAATTCATCCTGGTGATTTAAGTGTCAATGAAACAATAATTACAATTGAAAAAATAAGAGAATTAGTCGGAGATAAAATGACTCTTATGCTTGATAGGAACCATGGATATTCATTAGCTGAAGCTATGAAAGTAGGACAAGCGTTAGATACCAATAATTTTTATTGGTATGAAGATCCAGTCGAGACTTCAAATATTAGAGCAATAAAAACTTTAAAAGAAAACATTGTTACCCCAATAAACATGAGTGATTCTGCTGGTTTCTTAATAAAAGAAGCAGCAAATTATATTAGCCAAGACTTAATTGGAATGGTAAGAGGAACTACAAGAAAACTTGGAATAACAGGTCTAATTAAGCAATGTGCTATTGCTGACGCATTTGGAATTAATTGTGAAATAGGTTTAGCAGGTAACTCATTGATGAATGTTGCTAATTTACATGTGATATCTTCAGTGAATAATAATACATTTTATGAATATTGGAGGCCTGAGCATATTCATCAATGGGGTGTTAAGAATGAAATTTCTATAAATAAAAATGGAAAATTAAATATACCATCAGGTCCTGGTTTAGGTATATCTTTAGATGAAGATTGGATACAATTCCATAAAGTTGAGACTTTAGAATAATGGCTATGCCATATAGAGGAACATTAATTGCTATAATATGTTCTCTTTCAGCAGGCCTAATGATGAGTATGCTTGTTTATTGTTTTGGGCTTTTTGCAAATGAACTAAGGATGGAGTTTGGCTGGTCTGCTTTAGAGATTAATTTCGCATTAAGTTTTGGAATAATAAATATTTTTACAGCCCCTTTATACGGTAGAATTTCTGATAAATATGGCATAAAAATAGTTATGATTATCTGCTATTTAGTTGTAGGATTCGGTTATTTATTTAGACCAATGATTGATACATTATTTGAATGGTATTTATTTAGTGCAATAGTAGCAGCAGGATTACCGATTCATACTCTTGCGGGTGGTAAATTAATACCACTTTGGTATCCAGATTCTAAAGGTAAAGTAATGGGTATTGTCTATACTGGAGATAATATTGGAGGTATGATTATGCCAGCAATTACAGTTTTTTTTATTATATTTCTTAGTTGGCAATTAGCATTTTTTTTATTTGGAATAATTAATTTTATTTTTGCCTTTTTAGCCTTTTTATTTATAACTGACTCTTTTGAAATTATAAAAAAAGAAAGGAGTAAACATAATTTATCACAATCACTTAATTCTAAAATAGACCAAACAACTATTGGAGTAGACTTAAGGGAAGGTTTTTTTTCTCTAAGAATGTGGCTTGTTATGATTTCTATTGGACTAGGGCTAATTACTCTCACAGGAATCGTTACTCAATTACCTCAATTTTTGGAAGAAAGAAATATTAATATTGCTATTATTAATTCATCTGTTTTTTCACTTTCCTTGGGAGGATTATTAAGCAAAATTTTTATAGGTAGGCTTTCTGACAAAATTTCAGCTTTGAATAGTATGATTATTAGCTTTATTTTACAAGCTGCAGGAATATATCTTTTAATAATAAGTTTTTCTAACTATGGGTTAATTCTATGTGCTTTTTTCTTTGGTTTTGGGATGGGAGCTATGGGGCCATTAGTTAATTTATTGATAAGTGAACAATTTGGGATGAAAAATTTTGGTTCTTTTTTGAGTCTAGCTTATATATTATTTACTATTACCAGTTCATTCATCCCCATTTACAATGGTTATATTAAGGATGCTTATGGCACATATGATATAGGTTTTTATTCAATAATATTTGCTCTAATATTAGGTATGACTATACTATATTTATCAAAATACCTAAAAAAATATGATTTTGAAAAATAATCAATATGAAGTTATTGTAATTGGTCTTGGGGCCATGGGAAGCGCGGCCTCTTATTATATGTCTAAAAAAGGAATTAAGGTTTTAGGAATTGACAGATTTCATCCCCCACATAATTTTGGATCTTCTCATGGACATACAAGAGTTATTAGAGAGGCATATCACGAAGGAACTTCATATGTTCCAATAGTTCAAAGAGCCTATAAATTATGGCATGAATTAGAAAATGAATCCAATCAAGAATTGATTATAGAATATGGTGGATTATATATTGGAGATAATGGTAATTATTTGAATGATGCAAAGCTATCAGCTGAAAAATATAATATTCCTCTCGAAGAATTTTCATCTGCAAAAATTAAAGAAAACTTCAAAATATTAAATCCCAAAAAAAACTTTAGAGGTTTGTTTGAAAAAAGAAGTGGAGCTGTATTTCCTGAAAGATCAATTTCATACCTTATAAACAAATCACTTGATAATGGAGCAGTGCATAAATATAACGAAAAAGTCATTTCATGGAAAAAAGAATCCAGCTGTTACAAAGTTATTACAGATAAAAATGAGTATTTGACTGAAAAAATAATATTCAGTTCTGGTGCATGGATAAAAAATTTACTCCCGTCTCTAAATTTACCCTTGAAAATAGAAAGACAAGTTTTATTTTGGTTTGCTCCAAAAGAGAATAAAGAGCTATTTGACTATTCAAATTTACCTAATACAGGTTGGGATCTGGATAATGGAAAAGAATTTTATACTCAGCCAAATATAGAAGGTAAAGGATTCAAGGTAGCGATGCACCATGATGGAGAATTCATAGAAGAAGAAAATTTAATCCGTGAGTATAACAAAAAGGACTTAGATATTATTAGAAATTTTCTTGAGGAATATATACCCTCAGCCAATGGCAAATTATTAAATAACAAGGTTTGTATTTATACAGATACTCCAGATTTAGATTTTATTATTGATTATTTTCCAGAGGACGAAAATATAATAGTTTGTTCTCCGTGTTCTGGGCACGGTTTTAAATTTACTCCAGCTATAGGAGAAATTTGTTCAAATATGATAAATAACGAAAAAATTAAATTTGACTTATCTGAATTTTCCTTAACTAGGTTTGTGTAGATATATAAGACAATTTATTTACATTTCGTCTATATAAGACAATGTCATAAAATTGTAACAAAATTTGTTGTAGTATATAGCCAAACATATAATTTCGGTGAATCCCGGACTAGAGTTGCTGGCGTCACTCCTGAAAATTTGGAAATGAAAGGAAATATTATGTTTTATTTACGCAACAAGTTGGTAGCGCTAATGGTGCTACTAATGGCAATCTTCATTTTTGCCGCTTGTAGCAGTGAAGAAGAGTCATCTGCTTCTACTAGTGATAGTTCAAGCAATACTCTTACAACTGTTCTTGAAAGAGGAGAGTTGGTTTGTGGTGTCAATGACAACCTAACAGGTTTTGGAGTAGTTAATTCTGCAGGAGAATTTGAAGGTTTTGATATTGATTTCTGTAAAGCTGTTGCAGCTGCAATTTTAGGAGATTCTAGTAAAGTTGAGTATGTTCCACTAACAGCTTCTGCTCGTTTTGAAGCTTTGGCTGCTAATGAAATTGACTTACTTATTAGAAACACAACTTGGACAGCAAGTAGAGATAGAGATTTAGGTAATGATTTTACAGCACCTACATTCTACGATGGTCAAGGTATGATGGTTAAGGCTAGTAGCGGTTATGATTCAATTGAATCAATGGCAGGTACAACCGTTTGTGTGCTTCAAGGAACAACTACTGAGTTGAATTTAGATGATAGATTCTCTTCTGCAGGAATACCTTATACACCTTTAACGTTTGAAACTAACGATCCTCTACAAGCAGCATATGAAGAAGGAAGATGTGATGGTTGGACTACAGATAAGTCTGGTCTTGCTTCTAAAAGAGCTGGTTTTGCTAATCCTAATGATCATGTAGTATTGGCAGAGACATTATCTAAAGAGCCACTAGGGCCTCTTACAAGAGATAACGATAGTGAATTCTATGATGTTGTTCAATGGGTTGTTTTTGGAATGATGCAGGCAGAAGAAAGTGGCATTGATAGTTCCAATGTTGCTGCTATGGCAGCAAATCCATCAGATCCAGGTATGGCAAGATTGCTTGGTGTTGGTTTTGATGGTGGTGAGGCTCCAGATTTTTCTTTTGGAATTCCAGTAGAATTTATGCAAAATGTTATATCTCAAGTGGGTAACTATGGTGAGGTATATGACAGGCATCTAGTTCCACTTGGTTTGACAAGAGAAGGTAGCCTGAATGCTCAATGGACTGAAGGCGGATTAATTTACGCTCCTCCATTCAGATAGGATAGTCCTTCTAGATAGTATTAACCTACAGGGTATTATTTACCCTGTAGGTTCTATTTACTTATGTTTACATCTTTATTCCAACAGCTCAAATCAGAAGAATCAATTAACAAAAAGCTTGAAATCCTTTTCTATGACAGGTCATTTAGAAAGCTAATTGTTCAATTGATATTTTCTTTTTTTATGATGCTCTTTCTGTTTTATTTGATCACAAGAGCCTTTAGTTTAGATCTTGGATTTGGTCACTTAAGTAGTAGGGCTGGGTTTGGAATTAGTCATACATTCTTGACAGATTATTCTAGTAATGATTCTAGATGGCAAGCTTATTTTGTCGGAATAATAAATACTATTAGAGTTAGCTTTATAGGTATTTTGCTAGCAACAACTTTAGGTGTATTTATGGGGTTAGCTAGATTATCTAAAAATTTCTTGATAAATAAAATTTCTGCTGGTTATGTTGAGTTCATTAGAAATACACCATTACTAATTCAAATTATATTTTGGCAGTTAGTTTTACTTCAACTTCCTCAAATTTCAAATGCATTAACTTTTGGTGGATTATCAGTTTGGTCCAATAGGGGAATACTTCTACCTTTTGTAAATTCTTTAGAAAATGGATCACTCTGGTTTTTGATAATTTTAATCAATATTATTGTAAGCTTATTCTTGAGATCTTATCTTAATAAATATCGTGATGAAAATGTAAATTTTTTTTCACCAAGTATAATTTCTTTTGTTTTTTTTATTTCAATTGCATCAATAACATACTTTGTTCTGGGGGTCGATTTATATACAGATGTCCCTTCATTGGAAGTAAATGAATATGGTACTTATATTCAATCTGGTGGATTTTTACTCTCTCCTGAATTTGCGGCTATTTTATTTGCACTAGTTCTTTATACTGGTACATTTATCACAGAAATAGTTAGAGGAAGTATTCAAAGTTTACCCAAAGGTCAAACTGAGGCAGCGCAGGCATTAGGATTTAGCTCATACCAGAGAATAACACTGATTATTCTACCCCAAGCACTTCGATCAATAATTCCTCCGTTGACAAATCAATACTTAAACTTAACTAAAAACTCGAGTCTATCTGTTGCAATAGCTTATCCTGATGTATTCATGGTATCAAGAACCATAATGAATAATGCTGGGCATGCTTTGCCAATGTTAACACTCATTTTAGTAACTTTTTTGGGATTAAGCTTATTTATATCTTTATTCATGAATTTCTTGAATAGAAGAGTTACAAGGATAGGTGCCTAATGCAATTATTTAATTGGATTAGAGATAATTTATTAGCATCTAAATTAGATGTTATTTTGACTCTAATTGGAGTTTATTTTATTTATTATATTTTCTCTTTATTTTTTACATTTGTTTTCACTTCTGACTGGACTTTAATAGAAGTTAATAGAAAAATTTTGTTGGTTGGACTTTTTCCAGAAGAGCAATTGTGGAGAATTTGGTCAATTTTTTATGTATCGTCAGTTTTATTGACCTCTACCATAAGTTTAGTTTACGGCTTTCAAATTAAAACATCAGCTTTTTACATAATAATGTTATTAATTCCATTTTGGATTTTTACAACTGTTAATATGATTTTTCATGTCGCTATTCTTCTTTTACTTTCACTTTTATCCTATATGGCTATTTACTACCTGAAGAAAACTTCTTACAAGTTTATTCTTTCTAAAGTGATTATTATTTCTTGGATAATTTTTATACCATTTATGTTCCTGATACTAGTATTGGGAGGAGGGCCAAAAGTTACTTTATGGGGTGGATTTTTTGTAAATCTAATATTAGCAATTATTGCTATATTGGCTGGATTCCCATTAGGAGTAATTTTTGCTCTCGGACGTGCAAGTTCATATAAAACAATAAAGTTAGTATCAGTAATTTTTATTGAAACTTTTAGAGGAGCACCACTAATAGCATGGTTGTTTTTTGCTTGGTTTGTTTTACCAAACTTCTTACCAGATTTGTTTTCATTGAGTGATATAAATCTAATAATTAGAGCTATGATTGTTCTATCACTTTTTTCAAGTGCCTATGTTGCTGAAGTAGTAAGAGGTGGATTACAATCAATACCCAAGGGTCAAAAAGAGGCTGCTACAGCTCTTGGATTAAATACATTTAAGGAATTGTTGTTTATTACATTGCCTCAAGCTATAAGAATAGTTATACCTGCTATTGTAAGTACATTTATAGCAATATTTAAGGATACATCTTTAGTTTTCATACTTGGAATTACAGATTTATTAAGAATAGGAAGATTGATTCCTGAACAACAACAAGAATTTTATGGGAAATCTATAGAAGTTTTATTGATTGTAGCCCTTTTATTTTGGGTAGTTTCAATAATTCTTTCACAAATAAGCAGATCAATTGAAAATAGGCTAAACGTTAGTCAATAAGGAGAATATTTATGGAAAAGAAGATATCTGTAGAAACAAAAGATGTGACTAAATTTTTTGGTTCTTTTCAAGCATTAAAAGGTATTACTGCTGATATATATGAGGGAGAAGTTGTTGTTGTGCTTGGACCGTCAGGCTCTGGTAAATCTACTTATATTAGAACTATAAATGGTCTTGAAGAACATGATTCTGGGCTAATAAAAGTTAACGGAACAGAACTCAATAATAACATCAAGAATATTGAAACTATAAGATCTCAAGTTGGAATGGTTTTTCAACAGTTCAATCTATTCCCTCATTTATCTGTTCTTAGAAATATAACCTTAGCTCCGCAGAAAGTTAAGAAACTACCTAAATCTGAAGCAGAAGACTTAGGCATGAGTCTGTTAGAAAGAGTTGGAATCCCAGAGCAAGCAATGAAGTATCCTTCACAGCTATCTGGAGGTCAACAACAAAGAGTTGCAATCGCTAGAGCTTTAGCAATGCAACCAAAAATCATGTTATTTGATGAACCAACATCAGCACTTGATCCTGAAATGATTAAGGAAGTGTTAGATGTTATGACCGAACTTGCTCAAAGTGGAATGACAATGATTTGTGTTACGCATGAAATGGGATTTGCAAAAGAAGTTGCAGATAGATTTTTATTTTTTGATGAAGGACTTATTGTTGAATCAGGAACGCCTCAACATTTCTTTGAAAACCCTCAAGAAGATAGAACTAAATTATTCTTAAGCCAAATTTTATAATTTTTCTGTTTTCATTTCTTAGATAGTTATATTATTATCAAATAAATTTTAATAATTTAAATAAGGATTTAGAAATGCATCAGAAGAAAAGAATAGCAGTATTTGGAGCTGGAGGTATTGGTGGAGTTGTTGGAGGTATGCTTTCAAAAGCAGGTCACGATCTAACTCTTATTGATACTTGGCATGAACATGTAACTGAAATTCAAAACAATGGATTAGAAGTAACTAATCAAGATGAAGTACATTTATCTAAACCTAACGCTATACATCTAAACGAACTTCAAGAAATCAAAGAAAAATTTGATATAGGAATAATAGCAGTAAAATCTTACGATACAGAATGGGTTACTCATGCTTTAAAAAATTATGTTAAAGATGATGGTTATTTTGTAGATTTTCAAAATGGAATAAATGACTTAAAAGTAGCAGAAATTGTAGGCAAAGAAAAAACTTTGGGATGCGTGATACTAATTAGTGCAATGGCAACAGAGCCAGGAAAAGCTTGGAGAACAGACAGTAGACCCGATGTTGCTTATAAAATAGGAGAATTGACTGGAGGTATAACAGATAGACTAAAAGAGTTTGTGAATATTATGCAATCAGTTGGTGTTTCAGAATATACAGAAGAATTAATTTCAGAGAGATGGTCAAAACTAATGATAAATTGTATGGTCAATCCACTTGCAGGATTAACAGGATGGGGAACTGCTGAAGTTAGATCTAAGCCTCTTACCCAAGATATTGCTATACAAGTGGCTGCTGAGGTTGTGAAAGTTGCTAAATCAGAAGGTTATTCAATGGGTAAAATAGTGGGATTAGATCCAGATGATTTTATAGATGCTGCCGATGGGAAAAAAAATGTAGAAGAAATAAAAAGTCAAATGTTAGAACAAGCAAGACAAGCTGGTTCTGCAAGTCGACCATCTTTTGGACAAGATGTTTTGAAAAAAAGGAGAACCGAAATTGATTATCTTACAGGTTTTGTAAGCCAAGTAGGTAAGAAAAATAATATTTCTACTCCATTTTGTGATAAAGTGACTGAGGTAGTAAATTCTCTTGGAGTAGGATTTGAACCTTCTGAGGAAAATCTTGCGGAGATAGAAAAATTATTACACTAAAATAATGAAATTTTCAGACAGAGAATCCAAAGTACCAAAAAATAATTATCCTGATTCCTTTCCTGAACAAATTAAATCTCTAGAAAAAGATTCAATATTGGAAAGATTACATCAAAGTAGATTAACTTATAAAGATGATCCATATAGACCTGTTTATCATTATGTAAATCCTGAAAATACACTTAATGATCCAAATGGTCTGTGCTACTGGAAAGGAAATTGGCATCTTTTTTATCAAGCTTATCCACCTGAAGATCCTAGGCAGCATTGGGGTCATGCATACAGCAAAGATTTAATTCACTGGAATGATTTGCCATATGCAATTTATCCTAATCCTGAAGAAGCTTGTTTTTCTGGAGCTACTTTTGTTGAAGAAGATAGAGTAATTGCTATGTATCATGGTACAAAGGCAGGTAACATGGTTGCTGTTTCTGATGATGATCTTTTATTAAATTGGAAAAAAATAAACAATAATCATCCGGTAATCAAAATAGAAAACGATGATGGTTCTCCTTTGCCATACAGAGTTTTTGATCCATGCATTTGGAGAAAAGGAGAATATTATTACTCGTTGTCTGGAGGCACTCTACCTCACAATCCTTCAGGAAGAAGAACAAGAGCTAACTTTTTATTCAAATCGAAAGATCTGGTTAGTTGGGATTATTTACATCCATTTATTGAAGGAGATTCTTTTACTCGAATAGGTGATGATGGAGCATGCCCTTATTTTTGGCCAATAGGTAATGATAGATATATACTTTATTTTTTTAGTCATATGAGTGGAGGTCAAGCGTTACTAGGAGATTATGATAAAAAAAGAGATAAGTTTTTAGTCACTTCTCATCATGAATTCAACTTTGGTGCAGCACATCCTGGAGGAGTTCATGCTCCATCAGCTACAACTTATTTGAATGGTAAAAATATACTTATATTTAATATGAATAATTCTAAAGATACTTATAGATGGAATCAACTAATGACATTACCAAGAGAGATTGGAATAGCTGGAGAAGATGGTATAAATAAAGATGTTTTATCGATTAGACCTGCAGGAGATATTGAGTCCTTAAGATCAAATCACAAGTCTATAAAGAATCTCGAAATCATTCCAAATAAAGAAACTCTCTTAGATAGCATTATAGGTAATTCTATAGAGATAGATTTAGAGATAGATGTAAAAAAATCAAATATGTTTGAATTGCGAGTCTTAAGATCAAAAGATTGTGATGAATATACCAAAATATCTTTTTATAAAAATAGAGGATTTAGAGATTGGGAAAAATATCAAGGTTGGGATGTGAGCAAAAGATTAAGTGCTTCTGACAGTATAATTTCTATAGATACTTCATACTCAAGTGTTGATTCTAATGTACTCTCTAGGCCTCCAGAGACTGCTCCATTTTATTTGAGTGAAAATGAAAACTTAAAATTAAGAATATTTATAGATAAAAGTGTCTTAGAAGTTTTTGTTAATGATAGGCAATGCTTAGCAACTAGATTATATCCATCAAGAAAAGATAGTTTAGGAGTTTCAGTTATTTCTAGAGGGTCAGAGTCTGAAATCGTTTCCTTAGATGCATATGATATGGACAATATTTATGAAAAATAATTATGGTTTATATTTTATATCGTCAAGATTTCCTGAATCATAAATATCGTTCCAATTATCTAAAAATATTTTATTCCATTCGTCAGTCATCTTAGATTTAATCATTTCTTCAAAAATTGGCCAAAATATAATTATTCCATCTGCTCCATCCTCAATAGCTTTATGAGCAGTTGTTACTGATCTTACAAGAGCGGCAGTTATGAATGGTCTTTTTTCCCATCCATCAAAAGTTGATTTTAATTCTCTAATCAATTCAGTAGAGTCTTTGTTTACATCAATAAAAGGCTCACAGAAAGGTAATAGATGAGTCACTCCTGCATTGGCAGCTAAAACAGCTTGATTTAGAGTAAATATAGTAGTGCAGAAAGTTTCTACATTTGCCTTTTTCAGTTCTGCAAAAGCACCTAAAGCATGCACGCTCATTGGAATTTTTAATATCACTCTATCAGATAACTTAGTAAAAGCTTCACCTACGTCTAAAAGTTCGTTAGTAGAATGACCATCTATTTCAATAGCTACTTTTTTATCTGTTATATCAAGATATCTTTTTGTTAATTCTATAATTGATCCGTATTTGTCAGTCATTTCTTTTAGTACAACTGTATTTGTTACTATTCCTTTGACACCTTTATTCATCCATTTTGTTAGATCTTCAGGATCTCCAGCTAGCCAAATATCTGGTCCTATAGAATCCTTTTTATTTTCGCTTGCATTTTTGATCTTCATTTAATTCTCCTACTTTAGTTCTATTGTTGTTTCTTTTTCAATTTTTTGATTATCTAATTCCATACCAAGTCCAACCAATTTAGTTTCTTCAAAATAACCATTTTTTGGTTTCTCGGGAGTTTTTAGGAAATGTTGATGTACTTTATTCCACTTAATTAGATACTCTTGAAATGGAGTGTGTATTGGAACTTGAGATAAAGAAAAGTGAAGAGTAGCGTTTGATGAATGCCCATGGGGTATAGTGATAAGGTCATGAGTAGTTGCTAAATTTGCAATTTTGATCACCTCAGATAATCCTCCTGCCCAATATATGTCAGGTTGATAAATATCCAAAGCATCTTTATCAATAAATCGAAGCATTCCCCATCTAGTATAGTCATGCTCAGCACCTGATAGAGGGATGTTTATTCTATCCTTTATTTTTTTGTAGATTTCAATCCTGTCTGTCATTACAGTTTCTTCTAGCCAATAAGGTCTATACTCTTCTATTCTTTTTGCTAATTCAACTACATATTTATAATCCATTGATTGCCAGCAATCGAGCATTATTTCGTAGTCTTCTCCAACGGATTCTCTAATAGTTTTTACCATTTCTACATTTTTTGCTAATCCTTCTCTACCTGACATAGGACCGTATCTAAAAAACCATTTTTGCGCTGTAAATCCTTTATTTTTATATAATTTTGCTCTCTCTTCAACTAGTTTCATATCAGTTACATTAAATCCAAGCATTGAAGCATAGGCTGGTATTCTTTTTCTAGTAGGACCTCCTAAAATTTTGTATACAGGACTATTAAAATACTTCCCCTTTAAGTCCCATAAAGCACAATCTATAGCACTAATGGCCATCATTGTTATTCCTTGTCTGCCATGAACACTAAGTCTATGCATTTGATCCCAAAGAAGTTCTATAGCCAATGGATCTTTTCCAATTAATATACTAGATAATGACTTTTCAATAATGTCTGAATGAGCAGTTTCAATAGGTCCAGCTGTTCCATATATATCTTCATCAGTGTGAATTTCAACAAATATCGAACTAGTATTTACTATTTCTCCAGATTGAAGATTAGAATTCTCATGACTTTCTTCAGAATATTCTGGATATATGTCTATGGGTCTAACAAGTCTTTCTTCCCAAAAAACTCCATTAGATTTAAAAGTTCCTTCTAGTTTTCTAAGTTTTAATTTAGTTATTTTCATAGTTTTTTATAATTTCCTTTCCTCTTAGTGGCCAATCACAAGTTGTTCCTGTGCTGTTTGAGTTATAAGACATAATTAAGTCCTCACTACTAGAAACTCCCCAATTTCTTACCAAAACACCTTTGTTTTGTGCTTTCTCTACGGATATTTTGTCAGAGAATTTAGCCCTTGGACATATAAGGTCTATTTTTTGTTCTAAGCAAATTTCTAGATCAATATCTGATATTTTTTCTAGAAGCCAAGCAGTTCTCTCTTCTTTATTAAATTTTCTGAATCTTATTAATTGTTCAATAAAGAAACTGCTAATTGTTATTCCCCCAATATCATAAATTCCTTTTTTTGATCCTAGCCAGCCATTAATTTCTAGAGATTCTAAAACAATTTCTGAAAGTTCTTGATCTCTAGACTTTAGTTCTAGGTGCAAGTTAGAAATTTTCTTATATCTTTTTAGTAAATCATCCAAAGTTGGAATTGAATAATCACCTTGATCAACCTCAAAATTATTTTTGGCATCAATTTTGTATAGGTCTGAAAAATTCATTTCAGATATAAGCCCTTCTATTCCAGTAGTTCTTATAAGATTATAATCATGTATTACTACGGGAACTTTATCTTTAGTTAGTTGAACATCAAATTCAAAGTTATGAAAACCATGCTTTATAGCAAGGTCAAAAGCAGGAAATGTATTTTCTGGTGATTTCTCAGAAAATCCTCTGTGAGCTATAATTGTAAATTTTTTTTTCATATCAAAGTTTAGGTGAAATCATATATTTCATACCTTCTCCATTAGCTGTAGACTTAATAGCATCGTTTATTTCATCTAATTTATACGTCTTTGAAACTAACTTTTCAAGAGAAAATTCATTTATTTTTTTGGGAGTGTTATTAAAATAATTACCTCTACCAAATGCTCCAAATAGTTTTATTTCTCTGTAATGAAAATCGTATAAGTCACTCATCAGATTTGACTGCTCAGGATGTACTCCTATCATTAATGCTTGTCCTCTTGGACTAAGATATGATATCCCAGATGAAAGCAATTCTGGTTTTCCCACTGCCTCAATGAATACATCAAAACCTTCTCCGTTTGTTACTTCTAATAATTTTTCTTCATAATTTTTTTCACTTGGATTGATTATATGATCAGCTCCAAGCTCTTTTGCAATATTTCTTCTTAAATTATTGGGCTCAGATATTGCTATTGAATCAATATTTTTTTTCATTAAGAATAATTGACAAAAAATACCCATTATTCCAGCTCCAAAAATAAGAATCTTTGGTCTTTTTTTATAATCTATCATTTCAGTTCCTGAAAAGCAGCATGATGCTGGCTCAGTCATTGCTGCTACTTCAAAGGACATATTATCAGGGATTTCTACAGCGGATGAGTAATGCATTATAGAATACTCTGCAAAGGCTCCTGTAGTTTTTTCAGCGTTTATACATCTTGATATTTGCCAATTTTCACAATTCTTGCATTTCCCACAACTAGAAGTAGTATTACATGCAACTCTTTTACCTATCATATTTTTTAAGACCTTTGACCCTACATCTACAATTGTTCCGCTAAATTCATGACCTAAAATTTTAGGAGGGTTAGATGGAAATAGTCCTTGTGTGATATGAACATCTGTTCCGCATAAACCGACTTTTTCAACGGATACTAGTACTTGTTCATCTTTTAGTTTTGGCAAGTCAATATTTTGAATTTCAAAATTATCTTCACCTAGCCAAACTAATGCTCTCATAAAAATACAATTAATTATTGTTAAATCAACTATATATTAAAAAACTAAAATAACTATAAATTATTCAGTATGAATTCTAAAATGAGAGATTAAATTGATAAGATAAGTATAAAAACTAATATATACATGTTTACGAATTACAAAATAAATAATCCTGAATTAATAGAAACTCCTGAACATCTGATTTTTGAAGAAAAAGTAGATCATAATATTAAATCAATTATTTCACTTGTAGGAAAGACTGATAGATTAATTCCTCACGCTAAAACTCATAAATCAAAAGATACCTTGAAAAAGTTGATAAACCAAGGAATTACCAAGCATAAAACTTCTACTCTAAATGAGTTAGAAATTTTAGCCGAATGTGAGCCAGATTCACTGATCTTAGCATATCCTATTACGTCAAAAATCAAATCAGAAAGATTATCAAAAATTGTAAAGAAATTTCCCAAAACAAAATTTTCTACCATTATTTCAAGTAAATATCACTATGACTTAATAAAAGATATAAATAATCTTGATGGCTTCTACATAGACTTAGACACTGGTATGAACAGAACAGGAATACTCAGAGAAAATGTAGACGAATTACTCGATTATATTAGAATGAGTAAGAATAAAAATTTGAAGGGTATACACGCTTATGATGGCCAAACTTATGGAATTGTTAGTGTCGAAGAAAGAACGTTAGATACAAAAAAAACTTTGTCTGATATCAGAGATGTAGAAAGTCAAATAAAGGAAAAATTTTCTTCTAATGAATGTGAAATTATAGTTGGAGGATCTTGGTCTTTTCATTTTTATATTGATCAAAAAGATATAAAGTTATCACCCGGGACTTGGATATATTGGGATGCGAGTAATTCAAAGCAAAAAGAGCTAGATTTTGAAATTGCTGGTTTAGTTTTAGGGCAGGTGATTGATGAAAATATTGATAATGGGACAGTCACAATCGATATAGGTGCAAAAGCAATTTCAAGTGATCCATTGACAGAAAATAGGTTACATCTAATAGATAAACCAAATTCAAAACTTATTTTTCAAAATGAAGAGCATGGAATTATTCAATTAAATGGAGACTCTCTTACTATAGGAGATTATGTATTAGCAAAACCTGGTCATGCTTGTACAGTTACACCAAAATATAATAGAGCTCTTAGTATTGATAAGAGTGGAAATATAAATGGTGTAATAACTCCTCATGCAAGAGATAGAGTATCGAATGAATCAGCATAATGACGAACTAGATGTAATAATAGTTGGAGCAGGTTTTTCAGGCTTATATATGCTTTATAAAATGAGAAAAATGAATCTCAAAGCCTTAATTATAGAAAGAGCTTCAGACGCTGGAGGAACTTGGTTTTGGAATAGATATCCAGGAGCTCGATGTGATATTGAAAGTATTGAATATAGTTATTCTTTTTCAGATGAACTGCAGCAAGAATGGAATTGGTCAAATAGATATTCAGATCAATCTGAAATCCTAGAATACATAAACTATGTAGTAAAAAAATTCAATCTAAAAGAAAATATAGTATTTAACACTTCTGTAAAGTCAGCTACATTTGATGAAAACTTAAAAAATTGGATATTAGAGACAGATTCCAAATCATATTCTTCAAAATTTTGTGTTATGGCTACAGGAACCCTTTCATCCATAAAACAACCAAATTTTGATGGATTGGAAAATTTCAAAGGTGATTGGTATGTTACCGGAGAGTGGCCTCATGAAAAGTTAGATTTTACAAGTAAAAAAGTAGCTATTATTGGAACAGGCTCATCAGCAGTTCAATCAATTCCAGTTATTGCAGAAGAAGCAAAGAATTTGACTGTTTTCCAAAGATCTCCAAACTATACAATACCTGCAAATAATAGACCTCTTACAGAAAAAGAATTAAGTAATGCAAAATCAAGCTACGATCAAATTAGAGAAAAAGCAAAATATACTAGAGCAGGTATAGGTTATAACCAATTTGAAGAAAGAAAACTTTTAGATTTATCCTCAGAAGAAATAAAGAAAGAACTCAACAATCGTTGGAAAATAGGTGGTCAAGAAATTTTTACGGCAGGCTTCACAGATGTTGGAGTAAATGTAGAAGCTAATAAAATTGTAGCTGATTTCGTAAAGTCAAAAATCAAAGAAATAGTGAAAGATCCAAATGTAGCAGAACTTTTATCACCAGAAGATGCAATTGGATGTAAAAGATTATGCGCAGATACTAATTATTTTGAGACTTACAATAGAGAAAATGTAGAACTTATTGATCTAAATTCCAATCCTATAAATTCAATAACTGAAAATGGAATATTAACAAATGATAAAGAATTTAAGTTTGATACTATAATTTTTGCAACAGGTTTTGATGCAATGACAGGAGCTTTGCAAGCAATAGATATTACTGGTAAAAATGGAAAAAAGCTAAAACAAGTATGGAAAGATGGGCCTAAATCCTTTCTTGGACTTTTAATAAATGGATTTCCTAATTTATTTACAGTAACTGGACCTGGTAGCCCATCTGTTTTGACAAATATGATGGTTGCAATAGAACAACATGTAGAGTGGATTTCAGATTGTATAAACTTTTTATCAAAATCTAATTTAAAAGAAGTAGAGGCAGATGAGCTTTTTCAAATTGAATGGATGGATCACATAGAAGAGGTTGCTAAGAATACATTAAGGTATACTTGTAATTCATGGTACGTTGGAGCTAATGTCCCTGGAAAAAAAAGAGTTTTTATGCCTTATGCTGGTGGATTTGGAAAGTACAGAGAAAAATGCGATGAAATTGCTGAAAATAATTATTCAATCCTAAGAATAAGCTAACTTTTTAGAAATTTAGATACCTCATCAAGACAAGATTTAGAATCAGAAATTTTGCCTATATTTACATTAAATCCATGAAGAGCACCTTTGTACATTAATATTTTACTTTCAATATTATTTTTTATATTTTCAAAGTAAATTTCTGCTTCTGTTCTAAGTACATCACACTCTGCTGTGATTATAAAAGTTCTTGGAAGGTTATTATTTTGATCATCTTTACTTATAGCACTAAATTTGTTTGCTTTGCTTACATCACCATCTATGTAATGATTCCAAAACCATATCATGGATTCTTTTTCTAATCCAAACCCTTCAGAAAATTCATTATAAGAATCTGTTTCAAAATCATTATTCATTACCGGAGTAAAAAGTATTTGATTTTTTATGTGATCTTTGTTTAAATCTCTAAATAAAAAAGAAACGGCTGCAGCTAAATTTCCACCTGCTGATGTTCCGCATAAGGAGATTTTGTTGGGGTTAATGTTAAAGTCTTGGTGATTATCAATAATATATTTGACAGATTTATAGCAGTCTTGAAGAGGGATTGGAAATTTATTTTCAGGTGCTAACCTATAATCAACGGAAATCACTTTATGCCCCGAGTTTTTTGCTAGATATCTACACATATCATCATCTGCATCTAAATCTCCTAAAACCCAACCTCCACCATGAAAATTTACAAGCAAAGGAATATTTTTTTCTTTTGAATCACAAAATATCCTAAATTTTATTTTTGCGTCATTGATTTGAAATTCTTTATTTTCAACAGAAAGTATTTCAATTTCAGGTAATGGAAAAACCTCTTTAGCTTTATTAAATTGTATACGAGCTTCATTAGGGTTCAGATCTTGTAACGGTTTACCACCCAGAACTTTTCTTTCCTCTAAAAAGTCTTTTGATTCTTGATTTAACATCACTTCACCTTATTAAGATTTATTAAAGTAATTAATATCACTTTTATCTTTAAATATATCTTTTCTTTGACTCTTTTTTAGGGAAATATTAATGTTTAATTAATCCTCAAGATTTGCCCCTCAGTTACGATTCTTGAGGATTTTCTTCTTATGAATTCTTTATTTAGAAATAAAAATTTAAATGCGCTAGTTTTATCTAAAAACCTAGTTCAATATGCTCTTCAAATGAGAGTTTTGTTTTTTAGCTGGTTAGCCTATGAAATTACTCAAAAAGATTTATGGGTAGGAATAGTTCTTGGAGTAGGATCAACACCGATACTACTATCTTCTTTTTTAGGCTCTTATTTATCTGAGAGATTTAACATAAAAAAAATAATTATTTATTCAAATTTATTGATTTTTTTATTATTTGTTTTGTTTTTTTTCATTGATTATGAAAATATCTATAATTTGCTAATTCTTAGCCTGTTATTTGGAGTTATTATGGGTGTTCCTTCTCCTCCTTTTTGGACAATTGTTATAAATACTTTTGGTAAAAACAACCTAAGTAAAATAAATTCTTATTTCTATTCATTTCAATTTTTTGGGGAGATGATAATTCCTCTTGTTTTTGCATTCATGATTTCAAATTTCAGCTCAAATTACTTTATTTCGTTTGCATGTTTTATAATCTTGATAGCAACTTTTCTAATCTATTATTTCCCTGAAGATAAACAATTAAAAAATCAAAAAGATAAAAATATTTATGATTCATTTTCAAAAATATTAAGAGAAAATTCAGTTATATTTTGGATGAGTATTATAGTTTCAATTCAGTCTGTTTTTGGTGTTACCATTTTTATAGTTTTACCTCAATATGCCAATAACTTTGGAGTTGGTGCTACAGGTTTTGGGATTTTTTTTGCAGCTAATGGTGCAGGTATATTTTTAGGTACAATTTTTACTTTTTATACTGGTATTTTTAAAAGTAAAATATTAGTTCTAATACTTTCAACAATGGTATGGGATATCGGGCAAATTATTTTTGCATTTTCAACTAATTATTACTTATCAATAGTTGTCTTGTTCTTAATAGGTTTCAGTGCAGCATACTGGGTAGTAGCTGCCAACCTTATTTTTCAAAATGAGACATCTGAAAAAAATAGGAACAAAATAATGGCAATATATCAGTTTGTAACTCAGATATTTTTTATAGGCTGGTTAGTTGGAGGATTGATTTCAGATCTTACAAATGCACAAATAGCTCTAGTGATAAGTGGTTTATCTAGTTATCCGATCTTTATTATCGCTTTAATTTTTTCTAAAAGGTTGCGTATTGTATAAATATAAAAGTTTAGTAGACTCATAAAATAAAAGGGTAGATTATGTCATCAGTAGAAGAACTTAAATTAAAATCTTCAGAAATACTTGAAAGAAATAAGAAACTAGCAATAGATTTATCAAAAAATATTTTATCTGAGCCTGAAACTGGTTATAAAGAATTCAAAACTAATAAAAAAATATATGATGCTTTAAATTCTTTAGGTCTTCAAGTTCAAAATAATTTAGCAATAACGGGGTTAATGACGACAATTTATGGTGATCAACCAGGTCCTCATGTCGCTGTTATAGGAGAGCTAGATGGCTTACCTGTACCAGGTCATCCTTTTGAAGATAAAAATACGCATGCTGCTCACGCTTGTGGTCATCATATTCAAATCGGAAATATGCTATCAACTCTTTTGGCCTTAAATTCACCAGAAATATTAAAGAATCTTTCAGGTAGTATTTCTTTTATAGCGGTCCCTTCAGAAGAATATGTTGAAATTGAATGGAGAAAAGAGCAAAGAGATAAAGGAAGTTTTGAATTTCTAGGAGGCAAACAGGAATTAGTAAAACTAGGAATTTTTGATGAGATTGATATCTCAATGATGACTCATGCTAGAGGTAACTTTTCAGGTTTTGGTTATGGAGGAACAGGAAATGGACTCGTTGCTAAGTTTATTGAATTTCATGGTAAATCATCACATGCTGGAGGAGATCCTCATTTAGGAATAAATGCATTAAATGCTGCAAATATTGCTTTGTCTAGTATACATGCTAATAGAGAAACTTTCTTTGATGATAATCATATAAGAGTTCACCCTATAATCACTCATGGAGGGTCAGTAGTAAATCAAGTACCAGAAATTGTAACTCTAGAAACTTTTGTAAGAGGAGCTTCAATTGAAGCTATTAAAAATGCAAACCTTAAAGTAGATAATTGTCTTAGAGCGGGTGCTATGGCTGTTGGTGCAGAAGTAGAAATAAACACATTGCCAGGCTATTTCCCTTTATTTCACGATTCCAATTTACAAGAAATATATAAACAAAACCTTTCAAATAAATATGAATCTCAAGAGCTTTCTCATGGAGGTGGTTCTACTGACATGGGAGATTTAGCTCACTTAATGCCCGTTATTCACCCATACGTAGGTGGAGCCACAGATGCATCTGCTCATACCGCAGGATTTATTGTTGAAGATTATGAACTGGCAGTTGTTGAGGCAGGAAAAATGATGGCTTATACAATTATAGATCTTTTATTTGATGGAGCTTCAAAGGCAAAAGAAGTTATTTCTAAGCACAATCCTAAACTCACTAAAAGCGAATACTTAAAAGTTATGAGAGAATTCAGTAATGTTGAAGTAGCAAATTATAATATTGGATGAAAATGAAAAGAATCTCAAAAAAAATATTATACAGAGAGCATTCTCCCTTTAATAAAGTTACAGATTATGTAGATCAAAATGAATGGTTTCAAGTTGAAACTCAAATGAACAGAGGGCCTGATTCTAAATTGGTTGATAAAGACTTAGTCACAGTTTTTAATAAACATAGAAATGACTCAATGCCAGACGACAGGGGCAATCCTTCATCAGGATGTATTTATATAAATAATTCAAAAAAGAACCAAGTCTTAAATGTTGAAATAGGTGAAATTGAAACACACGAAGTAGGTTATACGAAATACCGAGGATCAACAGGAGCTTTCCCTTCTTACTTAGCAACTTCAGCTATTGGAGAGGTTTTTAAGGTAGTAAAAATAATTGACAGAAAAATTATATGGAATGAAAAATTATCGATTCCAGTTAAGCCTATGATAGGAGTAGTTGGCTTAGCGCCAGAATTTGAAGCTAGGGGAAATGCATGGGCAGGAGAATGGGGAGGAAATTTTGATATTCAAGAAATTACTACGGGTGCAACCGTTCAAATCCCTATAAATCATGACGGTGCTTTACTTCACATAGGAGATATGCATGCTATTCAGGGAGATGGTGAGATTTCAGGAGGTGGTGGGATTGAAACTGGAGGTACAGTTAATCTTAGATGTAGATCATTTGAAAAGCCAGAAGGAATGACATGGCCAAGAATTATTAATGATGATTTTATAATGACTACAGCTCAGGCAAGGCCTGCTGAAGACGCATTTAGAATTGCTCTTTCAGAAATGTTATTATGGCTAGAAAATGAGTTTAAAATTAATAAACAAGAAGGGTTCATGCTTCTTGCTCAGGTTCTTGAAGCTAGAGTTACCCAGTTTGTAAATCCTACTTATACATATCTACTTAAGATTAATAAAAAGTATCTAATTTAAGTATTGAGATTTGAAACTTAGTCTAAAACTTTCAACTTGTTTTTTTCATTAGTAATTCTTTGAATTTCTAAATCAATTCTTTGAGGCTCTAAGGCAATATCTCGTTCGATAAACTTCTTTTGTAATTCTAATTCCTGAATTATCAATTCATAATCTTCAACTGTCATTTCAATTGGAACAGGATCTCTCATCATATCTGGCAT
>CETB01116624.1_pt1 | contig 22184 bp, 23 predicted proteins | sample 356381 | NCBI WGS metagenome assembly CETB01 (sample SAMEA2622545, study PRJEB7988) | marine metagenome | biome: marine biome (ENVO:00000447); feature: deep chlorophyll maximum layer (ENVO:xxxxxxxx); material: "saline water (ENVO:00002010), including plankton (ENVO:xxxxxxxx)" | depth 155 m | reverse complement strand
TCTATAACTCCCATTTTTGGGTCCATCAGACCTTGCTTGAAGGCGTGCCCGTCATCCTTGTAGGTATCAGCTGTCTTGATTTCCACCGAAGACATCTTACGAATCTCGTTAGGATCCATCAAGCCGAACTTAATCGACTCAATCCTCTTTGGGATTTTTGCTGCATCACGGGCACTCATCTTCGGTCCTCCAGTTCTAATCGCATAGCCACTCCGAGACTTTTCATCTCGTCAAGTAGCAACTTGAATGCGTACGAAGTCTGTACCTTATGGACATCAGACCTTTCCCCACAGTTGGGGCAAACAGTGGTCCTGCGCTTCCAATCGTAGTAGGCTATGTGTCCACAACCTGATGTGTTACAGACCATCATCTCCCAGCCATCGGACTCATCCAATAGTCTGTCCTTGATTACCATCGAAGCCCCGTGAGAAATCAAACAGTCTCTCTCCATTTCACCAAATCTTAGGCCACCTTGACGGGCGCGCCCCTCTGTGGGTTGGCGAGTCAGAATCTGTACTCTCCCGCGGCTGCGAGCGTGTAGCTTACTGCTCACTAGGTGGTGCAGTCTCTGATAGTAGATTACGCCGACGAATACATCGGCAGTGTAAGACTCTCCCGTCTCTCCATTAATCATCGACTCTCGACCCGTGTGGTTGTATCCGTTTCTCAATAGACCGGATCTAAGGGAATCTTCCTTCTCACCCGTGAATGCAGTTCCGTCAATCTTTCTACCTTCCATTGAGCCGACCTTTCCTCCAATCATCTCAAGGACGTGAGCAACGGTCATTCGCGATGGAATGGCGTGAGGATTGATGAGTAAGTCAGGGATTACACCGTCTTCAGTGAAGGGCATGTCCTTCTCATCAACGAGGCGTCCAATTACGCCCTTCTGGCCGTGACGACTTGCGAACTTGTCCCCAAGCTCTGGAATCTTGTTTGTTCTCAGAGTGATGCGGACTAGGCGACCAGAGTCTAGGGACTCAGTAACGAACACATTGTCGACCCAACCTTCCTCGCCGTGCCTGATTAGCATTGAGGACTCGCGGCGCTCTTGGGCCTGTAGGAAAGCTCCGTGAGCCTCCTCGAGGAATCTTGGAGGGCTAGTCTTTCCAACCAATACTGAATTGTCGGACTTGTCTAGAGTAGACAAGAACTCCTCGGGTATCGGAAGCCCATCTCTTTCAAGGTGAGCATAACTATCGAATGACTTCAGCCCCTTGACCTCATCTAGGCCGGTCCCAGGCACCTCGATACGCTCTTCCTGACCTCCAGGGAACCTCTTGTTCTCGGCATTGTAAGTGCGAATGAATGCAGATCGGCCCAGTGCGCGCTCCACAGATGCGCGATTCATGATGACTGCGTCTTGCATGTTGTAGCCGTGCTGGCTCATGATGGCAACGACGAAGTTCTGCCCACCCGGTCTTGAGTTGAAATTGGTAGAATCCATAGCGCGAGTTCCAACAATCGACTGTTGTGGGTAATGCATGATGTGGGCCCTAGTATCGGGGCGCAGACGGTAGTTGGCGCTTGGTAAGCCAAGGCTCTGCTTAACCATTGCAGTACCTCCAGTAACTCTCGGTGTTGAGTTATGTTCAGGATAGGGAACTAAGGATGCACAAACTCCGAGAATTAATTGCGGGTCTATCTCTACATGCGTATAGACAAGGATTGTGTGATCCTTCTTCTCCTTCTTCTTGAGAATATCAGTGTCTTCTTGGTGATAATTGAGAGGTAGATTGAATTCTTCGACAACAGTAGTGCCGTTGGAAAGTTGTACTTCTGCCCTCAAATTAGCCTCTGAGATTTCCTGTTCTCCGAGATTTAGCCACTCGACCTTTGCTGGATTTATTGGCCTACCATGCTCAGGAGACATTAGAGGTAAGTCGAATGGACGAGGTGCGACAAGCAAGTCCTCTTCCTCTTCAGCATCGACCCATTCGATAACACCTGAGGACACTAAGTCTGCGAAGGTCAAATCTCCCGATTTTAGTCCCTCTAGATGGAGTTTGTTTAGATTCAGACTACCATGCTCAATAACGAGTAGTGGCCTGAGTACTCTTCCTCTATCTGTGTTAATGAAAACATCTCTATTAGCAGTGTCGTGCCTAATACTGACCTCAGGTCTGAGTCTCCCAGAGCGTCTGCTTCTCTTAATCCTCTCAACGAGTTTGATTGGTCTCTTGTGCAAGCCGAAGATATCTCCATTGACATGGATTCTTGAACCGTCGGCCCATTGCTCAGGAGATGAGTCGACTCCTGCTTCTCTCAGTAGTTCCTTGACATCATCCTCGGGTACTTCCTCGGAGACATCAATCATCTGAGAGGCGTTCTTGACCAAGCCACAGTTCTGTCCTTCCGGAGTTTCATTGGGACAAAGTCTACCCCATTGGGTTGGGTGGAGATCTCGAGCCTCGAAGTGAGGTTGGCTTCGGACTAATGGGCTCGTTACTCGACGCATGTGTGAAAGAGCTGCGATATAGGTAGTCCGGTCTAGTAACTGGCTGACGCCAGATCTGCCACCGACCCAGTTGCCGGTCGCTAAAGCGTGCATAATCTTGGAAGTCAGGACATCTGGCCTCAGGCAGGAGTTAATTTTCAACTCACGCTTACGATTGTGATGTCTCTCTAATTGATACTTCAAATCTCTAGCAAGTTGTTGTAGGCTGACTCTGAACAAATCCTCCATTAGGTCGCCAGCAAGTCTGACGCGCTTGTTGGCGTAGTGGTCCTTATCGTTGGGATCGCGATCAGAAATAGCCATCTCAAGGACTTGTCTGACGATTCTTCCAAGGAAAATTGACTTCTTCTGTCTGTTATCCTCAGTATCTCCTAAGTGAGGCAGTAACTCCTTATCCAACAGGTTTTGGATTCGAGTCTCCCTGTACTCTTTCTGCTGACCTGCCGCGAACTTCTTCTCGAGCCAGAGAATTGCCTCTTCTTCAGTTTCTACGCCGTACTCTTCGTTGTCTTTGACATCGTTCAAGTTGGCTACTGTATACTTCATCGCCTGTACAGGGCCAGCAATTGAAGCGAAGATTTCTCGATCGTTGCTCATTCCCAGAGCACGCATAAGGAGAACAACTGGTATTGCAGTAGTTCCTGCACTTGGAATCTTGACCATTAGCATACCATCACGGCGCTTCTCAATATTGATTGGCTTACGAACACCGTCTCGCTGTGAGAAAATCTTCGCCACCTCGGTATCATGAGCATACTTCTTATTCTTCTCAACAGTAACTCTGTTTGGAGCCAAATCTTCCATCGAAATCAGGACTCTCTCAGTTCCGTTGATGATGAAGTATCCGCCGGGGTCAAGAGGATCTTCGCCGGCCTTTCGTAGGAGTTGATTTAGGTGCTCTGCATCCTCTGCAGAGGTTTGTGGTGAAAGTTTTCTGTTCTCGTCTATGTGGTCAGCGTGCAAATTACATCGAGCAGAACGGACCATGATTGGTAGATTACCGATGTGAACTCCTTCCTCCTCAATGTACCCAAGTTCTCCATCAGGACTTGCTGAAGGAATGTCATCACGATAGATTCTGAAATCCATGTATACAGGGGAGAAGTATGTCAACTTCCTGATCCTACATTCCAAAGGAGTTGCAGGGTGCTCAGCACCATTCGCCTCTCTGATTGTAGGCCTACCGAGTCTGATGCTCTTGAGTCTGACAATAATTTCCTTGTCGAGTACATCGAGCTTGATGCAACCACCGGCACTCTCTCCTCCAGGAAGGTCTTCTACGGCGTCATCGGTACCTATGCGGATGGATCTGACAATCCTCTCCATGCGGCTAAGCCTTCCATCGCCGGAAGGAATACAATCATTGTATGACATCAACTGGTGGTTGACTAGGCTTCTTTGTCTGAAATAACTCTCAACTATCTCTTTCATCTTCTCACCTCATGCACTCTCTACTATCAGCCTAAACGCGGTACTTGAGCCGGCTGAACGACTGTATCTGACAATTCTGACAACCCTGTTAGTCAACCAACCGGCTGGGAGTTCATCATTCTCCAACTCCACTGACTCTTTGATTGCTTGAATAGCGGGATCTGTAATCAGAATCTTCGGTAACAACTCCTTAGCTAGCCTCTTAGAGCCATCCCCATTGTTAACCATCATATCCCAAGGTGCCAAGGATGTTTCCTCCTCCTCGACTGGTACCAACTCGTGGTGAGGTACGAGGATGTGGTTCAGAACATTGAATCGGTCATCACCTGTTGGGATATCGGAATCTAGAATTGCCTTCCTAGAAAGTGTGATTCTTCCAGTTCTGGACCTCTTTCTTGAATTGATTTGTTCCCTGATGACTGCCATCACATTCTCGAGATCTTGACTCTCCATGTCCAACTCGAGTTTCTTAGCGACTTGCTCAACTGTCATTCTCTTGATTGCATCCATATTTGCATCGTCTGCTAGACGATGAGCATGGGGCTCTGAAATGCCCAGTTCCATCAGGCGCTTTTTAGTTGAACTCTTTACTGCCATATCGCGCCCCTCATAGCCCAGAAAACGTGGTCCTGAAGCCATATCAGGCGGGCCTGAGGGGATTCGAACCCCCGGCCACCGGGTTAAAAGCCCGGCGCTCTACCTGACTAAGCTACAGGCCCATGGCGTATGCTGGGCCCTCCTGCGACCATAGGTCGCTTCTAAAACCTTGCCATTTGGCAGGAGCGACGCTACGCAGGGCAGCGATTCCCTCTAGAGGGGAAGAGGGACAGTCAAACCTTGTGAGCCCATCCGAATAAAGGTTTTCAGATTCGGCTAATCTTTGCGTGTCATGAGGGAGGGTTCGGACCCATCGGAACTGGACTTATCTCGCCCCGTGGAGAGGGTTTTATTCCGAGTTGAAGATAGTCAAGAATGGGAGTTGTTAGTACCTAGGACAGTTTACCCTCCGCGCGAAGATACTCTACTTCTAGCACAGGCATTAGGGACATTCAGAACGAAACCAGGAGTAGCCGTTGAAATTGGATGTGGAAGTGGGGCGATTTCGATATTTCTCGCCTCTTTGGGATGGACAGTTGAGGCTTATGATGTCAATCCGATGGCAGTTTCTACGACCAGAGGTAATGCCCAGTCGGCTGGACTGTCAGAATTAATCTCAGTCGGCGAAGGTGGCTTGGGAGAGCAAGGTTGGGATATACCTGAGGAGGCTAGTTTGTTAGTATGGAATCTGCCTTATTTGGACCCCGTAGAAGAGGGCGAGATGTTAGAGCCGATTGAGGATGCTTCAATGCTCGACATCGTCGGAGGATGGAGTGATGTACTACTTGAGAAGATTTTACATTCCAAGACTTTGGATGAATGCCTCGTTGTACTGCTCCATCGCACAGATCCGCCTAGTCAAAGTAGGTCCGATTCATGGCTCAAGGCTGGTTGGGCCCATAGGACCCTGAAGACTCTGAGAATAGGTGAAGAGAGATTGGAGGCCATTTGTTATTGGAAACCCGCAGGTGGTAATGACCCATTAGTCCTAGAAGAATGTGATTCGACAATGGATGAGGCAAGAAGGATGGATGAATCACTGTGGGGAAGAGTGTTATCTCTGAATCAAGAAACTGGTCGTGGACGTAGGGGTTCTAATTGGGAAACTATTGAAGGGGGTTTGGCATGTACATGGTCTATCCCATTTGCAGAATCTGGATTGCTGAATCCAGGACTCCTTCAGACCTCAATCGGTGCAGCAATAAGTTCAGCGCTCGGGTGCTATTGTAAATGGCCTAATGATTTGATTAATCCGCACGGAGTCAAGTTAGGAGGAGTTCTAATTGAAAGTTCAACTTCAGAGTCTGTTCTTAGAGTAGGAGTTGGAATAAATCGGGACTCGGCATTGTTAGGAAATACAGAGATTGCAGGCTGGCTGGAATATTTGCCTGAAATGGAACTGATGGATGTCTTCTCATTGGTAGATGCGTCAATGGCATCTCTGTTGGAGTCGAAGCAGAATATTCCAGAAGTCTCAGAGTCCGATATAGTCGAGATTTCTTGGAATGGTTTGGCAAATATTCTTTCTCAGGGGGCAAGAATTCGTTTAGGAGATACTCTTCATAGAATAGTAGGCATGCACACTAATGGAAGACTAGAGATTGAGGAGTCCGGATATGTCGGAATTACTGATGAGGTTGGAAGATTGGAATGGGAAATTTCACTAGCTGAGCCCTAATCTCTCACGAACTAATCTGATCTTACCAGATTTTGTGAGAGTTTGAATTGATCCAGAATCGTTCAATTTACTGATGGTGTCGTCGCATTCCTCGAGAGGCACTCTAATAATTACTAAAGTGCTTGATTGACTAGATTTGCAATCATACATCTTCCAGTTGATGTCCGATAAATAATCTGAAATTACTGCATGGCAAGACTCTCGGGAGTCAGTTGCAGGAGTTATGCATAGACCTACCCAACGTCTCTTCCCTCTAGCAACCTTGCCCGGTCGAGCCATGTCCCTCCGAGAGGGTTGTCGTTAATCGTCTTGGTCAAAGCCCACTTACTACAGCGACTAGTCGAATCTTTCCTACCATCTCATCACTCGCCCTAGCTCCCATGATTACTTGGCAGTCTGGATCAAGTGACGAAACGAATGCTTCGGTAACTTCATTGAGGTGAGACAAAGTCATGTCGGGACCTCCTTCGACTTGAATCATACATCCCTTTGCGCCTTCGACTCCTAAATCTGAAAGCGGTGAATTCTGCGCCTCATGAACAACTCTGCTCGGCTTATCGGTAGTTCCGGTTCCTACGATCAGAGTAGCATTTCCAGGACGATTGATTATTGTACGCAAATCCATCAAATCCAGATTGATTTTTCCAACCCTAGCCAGAGTCGTCACTAGTCCTTCGACGAGTTCTTCTATCCATCCTGAGCCTGTCCTCCAGTCAGTTCCTCTGTAGCGAGCTTGCCATGCCAATCTTTCCATGCTTACTCGGATACACAGGTTGGAGTTGGCCTGAATTGCCGGGAGTGCGGCTTCTGCTATAGAATATCGAAGGGGCTGCTCGGCAAAGGGCAAACCTACAATCGAGATTACCAAACTATCCGACTCCATTGCTAGCGATGCTAACTCAGCAGCGGCCCCCGAACCCATCCCTCCGCCGAGTCCGGCTAGAATAATCACCAACTCGGCCTTTTCCATTAGTTGGGAGATTGAGGAGTTTCCATCTCTGATTCGATGGGCGGCTAGAGCCGTGAGCGAAGCGGTTCCTCTACCGTCCCCTCCTGCATCGAGATGCAGGCAATGTGCAGTAGCGGCTCCCGCAAAGGATTCTTCGTCTGCATCTATTAACAGTAGATCTGAAAGTTCCGGGCACTTAGAGTGGGCCTTCTCGGCCCAGATACAACCGATGCCCCCCACTCCTGCGATTAGTATCGCACCCTCATCCATGACAGTCGGTTACAGAGTGAGTCGTTAAATCTGCTCAATCATAGGTAAGGTATCGGGCGTATCTGCGCCTCTCATCGCGCGCCCAAGCATTGTCTGGTTCTATCTCTAGGACTCTTTCGTAGTACTCGACCGCTTTCTCAAAATCGGACAAATATCGCCCATTCATGTGGGCCAGATTGTTCAACACTGGTATGCAATTGGCATCCACCTCAAGCATTTCAAGAAGAATACTTTCGGCCTTGTCGATGTCTAGCATCTCCATGTATTCTTCGGCCTCCTCTAGGAGGTTGAGTTGTTCCTGAGAGAGTTGGTAAGAATTCTTCCATCGATGTTCTGACACGACTTGTCGGCAGGAGTGGCCGGGTTTGAGTTTTCTCGATTGATGATGAAATTGAAAACTCGTTAGTCTTCCCTACGGGAAGGATACAAACTGGAACGTTAATATCCCTATCCTAGGTGGCTTGAAGCACCCCTAGAGGTATCGCCATGGGAAGCACCACTAGAGACTACCGAAGAGGTCTCGTTCTGGGTGTTATTTTGGTACTTCTTGCTGGTGGCTCACAGGCGTCTCACCTCGGCATGGGGGGCGATTCTAATGGAGATGGCGATGTTGCCATCGCAGGTTGTACCTGCCACAACGAAAATCCTGACAACTCGGTGACTGTGATTCTTGATGGTTTGCCATATCGCTACGAATCTGGCTTGCAATATTCACTAGTCATCCAATTAGTAGGTGGACCTGACATAGATGCGTCTTCCAATACTGGAGGATTCTCGATGATGGTTAGTTCTGGAACTCTTGGTGCATCTGAGGGATTCGAGAGTCATGTGCAGAATTGGGAGGATGATCCGACTAGACTAACTCATACCAATTCAGGTTCTCAAACTGAGGATCGCACTTGGGGTGTCACTTGGACTGCACCTAATGCAGGCGAAGGTCTGGTAACAATTTGGCTGGTTGGAAATTCGGTTAATGGTGATCAGATACCTAGTGCCCTAGATAAGTGGAATAGACTGAGTGCATCAGTTGACGAAGGAGTCGATGACGGTAGGACCAGAGTTGTCTTCTCCGGTAATGGAGAGATAGAACCACCGGCCCATACCGAGCATGGAATGGAGATTCATGACATGGGTGCCGGAATGAGAGCACACTGGCTAGGCTTGCTTGGATTCGCGGCGGTTATCATTGTCATTCTGTTCTGTGGGCTATTCTTGCGCTACGGATTCTCTAGACACTATGTTGGCAGGAGCAATTTGCTAAGGCTACGGATTAAGCATTTGAAGAGAGGTGATCAGATATGAATGAAGATGTCGTAATGACTCTTCTCAGGCAGGTCCAGTCTGGCGAGGTTAGCGTTGAAGATGCTCGAACTGCCCTAGAGGGTGCTGCCCTGACTCGTGATCAGTTAGAAGCCGCAGTTAATCATGGAGTCTTCAACGAGCCTGCCCCGGGCACGGTAGTCAGGGCATCTATGTCTCCTCATGGAGAGTCCGTCCTGATTCTTCTTGTCGCATTGTGGGGAGTTCTGTGGACTTTATTCTGGGCTGGTTCTCTAGCATATGGTCTACTCAACAATTGGGATCAGCAACTTCTCTCATTCAATTTGGGCATGGTCATGCTGACTCTGATTATCATGGGAATTGTGTATCTAAAGTATGTGTTACCGGATGTTGTCATTGTGAAGAATCGTGGAGGGAAATACATCACTCCAAATGACCCTGATAAGTGGAAGCAGTACGAGGTGTGAAATGGCGAGAAGATTCAGACTAAGGCCATTACCGGGGGATGAAGGTTCCAATTCGGAATCGTCCAAAATGATCGATAGGCGGCAATTCATGCGTCACTCATTCAACACAGCAGCCGGAGTAATTACGATGGGTAGTCTCGGCGTTGTTGGTTTTGCTTCCCTACTTATGGGGCAATCCGAGGCAGATGGAGGAGATTCATCGGTCAGATTCTGGGTGCCAACTGGTACTGAGGACTCTGCATGGTATGGCAGCAGACATCTTGAACCCATGACTTACCAATCCTTTGTAGATGAAGCCGCAGGGTCTTCAACCGGTATGGCTGGTGCTTCGGGCGTGTGGTCTGGACTTCCTGTGAATGTGATTTATGTCCCACACTCTGAGAATGCACAATCTCCCCCTGTCGAGGGAAATCCTAGATTCCAATTTATGGACGGATACAACGAGAGTGGTTCATATGTTGGCTCAGGATACGAAGTGGATGAAGATCCTCAGTACTCATCCCTATCAATCCATGACAACATGATTATCATCTTCTCCAGATGCACACATCTGTGCTGTATCCCTGGTTGGCAATTGGTTTCAAATGACTTCACGGCTGACCAGTGGGTTCCCGGAGGAGTTGACTCGGGCGGAAACAAGTTGTTCTGTATTTGCCACTCTAGTAGATTTGACCCTACTGTAATTGAGAAGAACATGAACAGGAATAGGAACAATGGAGAGAATTTCCAATTCTTCGGGATTAAGCGAACAGGTGGGCCGGCTCCTGTCGGAATGCCTCTGATTCCATTCGTAGTCAATGGAGACATCATCGAGGCCCTTGATGACTTCAAAGATTGGTATACATATTGTGATTAGTGAGATTATGATTCAATTCTGGTTCCTTTGGTTGTTCATCGCGATAGTGGTGGTATTAGTTGCATTTACTCTTCGACAGGAGAGGGATGATATGCCTCGAACTGACATCTTGAGAGCTGTAGAAACCAGTGCTGGCAGTATGGGTCTAGCAGAGAAAACATTCCTCTGGGCGTTCTCTTGGCTTGATACTAGATTCAGATTACAGGATTATTGGGGCATGAGTAAGGATGCATATCACCACATGCATAGACAGATGCCACTGACTCATGCTGAGAAGTATAAACTCAGAATCATATGGTATTGGTACCCCCTATACTGCCTTGGTGGAATCTCTTTCCTAGCGTTTGTAATTCTCGTGATTACTGGTACTGTGCTCGGGCTATATTATGTTCCAGGCGGAGAGGGTACTCCTTCTCCCGCATACCTTAGCATGGAGTTCATCATGACAGAGTTGCCATTTGGTTACATAATCAGGTCAATCCACCATTGGACTACTCACTTCATGATAGCAGCAGTTTTCCTACACATGTGTAGAGTTTACTTCACTGGCGCCTATAGAAATCCTCGTGAGTTAAACTGGCTAATCGGTGTTGCCTTGATGTTCTTCACCATTTTCTTCGGGTTCTCCGGGTATATCTTGCCTTGGGACAGTCTGGCCTTTGGTGCCGCTACCATTGGAATCAGCATGGCCAGCTCAACTCCTCTAATTGGAGGCTGGATGGCTACTGCTCTGTTTGCTGGGACGACATTGACAGCACAGACCGTCACTCGTATGTACTTCCTACACGTTTTCATCCTCCCAGTCTTGGTAACAGGACTAATTCTTGCCCATTTGTTCATCGTGTGGGTTCAGGGAATTGCGGAGCCACATTGAGGAGGTAATTGAATGGGGATGTTAGATAGATTCGGCAGGATTGCTGATACCTACATGAGTGAGAAAGATCGGTTGATAGAGGCCGATCCGGAAAGGCGCAGGGTATTCGTCGGTCATTCGGTCTGGCCGACGGAAATCATTCGTGATAGCATTATTCTGGCTTCAATGGTAGCCGTTATAGCATTCTACTCGTGGATTATTCCTCCTCCTTTACACAGTGCTGCCGACCCGTTCGCTCAAGCCGGATTCGTTTTCCCTGATTGGTATGTTCTATTCTCGTACGGATATCTACGCTGGGGCGAGTATTTGCCTCAATACATTATTCCAGCTGGGCCTATCGGAGAATTCTTCGGATCACCTGTCATTGCATGGAATGCTGGTTGGTGGGGGGCAGCACTGACTGGAATCCCCGTTGGGATTCTAGCCCTGCCGCCATTCATCATCGGTAGAAGAGAGAAGAGAGGTGTTGAAGACCCATGGTTCGCTACTGCGGGTGCGATTTACCTTGCTCATGTCTGGTTCATCTCTGTATTTTCGATCAACATCTTCCTAGAATTATATTCGAAGGATTTGACGAACTATTGTTGGTCCGATTCACATAACTATCTCTTTTGTGGAAGGCAGGCGCCTTGGACGGCCGAGTTGTTTAATGCATTGCCATGGGTTTTGACTGGAATCTTCATCTTCGCTTTGATATACTTTGGAGTCAAGTGGTTTGCGCTGAAATCACTGGGCGCCCGAGTAAATCCTAGAATGGGCAGACAGGTTGCTATTGGTTCAATCATAGCGACTATCCTCATTTCAGTTGTCGCTTGGCCTGTCTATGATGGTGGGTTCTGGGACTATGGCGGATTAGGTGCTATGGACGAGGTAGAAGATCTCGACGCATTGAGGGTGCAGCCATCCGACACTCTTGTTCACGAGGGCAAGGGGAATGTATGGGATGATTGGGGAGATGATTGTCTTCCCTACTCCGAAACTCAGAGTTTAGCAGTATGGAGCGATTTCGACTTTGAACATGAAGATGTTACTGATTGGTGTGTTATTGCTGCAATTCATTGGACGGATTGGGGAATCTACCAACCTACAAGAGAAATAATCCTCGACTTTGCCGGAGATAACGGACATGCCGACATAGTTACAGGAAGAAATGCTGGTGGGATGAACTTGGATTATGATGGTAGTTCCGACGGTTCGGATGTAGTGGTTTCCGAAAGTCGTTCATTCGAGGTAGAAGATCTTGGAGTTGCGAGTGTTCCAACTGATGTTGGTTGTATGTTCAGAACTACTGTTCGCAATGCAGGGACCCATTCTGTAGAAGTTACGCTACATGATTCGGCCGACAATCTACTATGGCAGAATTCTGGAGATAGTTGTGAAAGTACCACGATGTATCTCGACTCAGGTAGCACCTATACAGTTGCATTTACTGCTACTTCTGTTGGCGTAAATGAATCGGTTTCTATGATTGCTGGATTCTCTGCTGTCTCATACCAGCCCTTGCTACTAGCTGACGACGGTACGGCCTTGGTCAGATCCGATTCAACATTGAGTCTCGACGAATTGTCGGCTCTATCTCTGGACAACCCTACCTACAAGAAGAACCCAAAGAGTTTGGATGCCAAACTAATCTACAGTTTATTCGTTCCATGTCTGGGAGTGGGTGCGATAGTATTCATGGTCATGCGTAGTATGGCTAGAGGATATGAATGGGAGATGAACAAGTGTTACGGTTGTGACTTGTGTGACGATGCTTGTCCAGTTAGGTTGTTCAATGCTGGTGACAAGCTCAACATCATCTACAACAGTTGGAACAACGAGGATGATGGAGTTCCTCTCTACTCTTGTTTGACCTGTACAGCCTGTACAAATGCCTGTCCGCAACTAGTTGACTACGATTCATATGTGGACATCAGAAGAAACCTGATTGTTGGTGGCCCACCTGCGACGGAGATACCTCACACACTACTACAGGCAGTTCTTGCTGCCGAGTCGGAGGAAGAGGCTGACGAAGCTTTCGTATCTGTTGAAGACTATCCAATCGACTCCAATGTCGGTTATTACCCGGGCTGTGTTGACTACATTGACCAAGAGATGATTTTCAGCCATGTTAACGAGGGAGAAATGAATCTAGGCGAGACTACCACCGCTGCTTTCACCATCTTCGAAGAAATGGGGGATGATGTTACCTATCTAGGACGTGATTTCCTGAAGTGCTGCGGCCATGATCAGAAGTGGCAGGGGTTGTCCGAAGTCTTTGAGAAACTCAAGGTCTACAATCAAAAGAAGTTGGGCGAGAGCGGCATAGACACTCTGGTTACTTCTTGTGCAGAGTGCTTCAGGACATTTGCTCTTGATTACGAACTCGAGGGGATGAAAGTCATGCACACTACTGAATATCTTGTTGAGAATAACTTTGATATGAATCTAGCAGTGGATGATGATGTTACTGTGACCTATCACGACCCTTGCAGACTTGGTAGGCAAATGGACCTTTATGACAAGCCTAGGGACCTCGTCCAGTCCGTAGATGGAGTGAATCTGGTCGAGATGGAGCACCATGGAGAGGATGCCCTGTGCTGTGGCGTCTCTAGCATGATGGCCTGCAATGAGAATAGCCGTGCCCTAAGGGTGCAGCGCTTCGATGAAGTGAATGCAACTGGGGCTGATGTGATGCTGACCACCTGTCCAAAATGTGTGGCTCACTTTGAGTGTCTGAAATTCGAAGGTGACCCGAGACACGACTTCGAGATACTAGATGTCGTAAGCTTCCTTGCGAGACAGATAGAGAGTAAGCAGTGAGATTTAGTCCATAAATGCTGGAAAGCATACATTCAGAATGTGTAGCCTGAGTTGACAATCATGACTGGAATCCCCGATCTTCTCGCACGGCGTGCTGCTGAGCAGAAGAGGATTAGGATGGCTTTGGACTCTTTGCGTGCCGAGGAGGAGGCCAAACTGAAGGGTGGGGCGGATGCTGTGGCCTGGGTCAAGGAAGAGTTGTGCATTGGATGTGACCAGTGCACAATTGTCTGTGACGATGATGCAATTGAGTTGTATGATACTCCCCTGGCCAGTCCGATAATGGATGTGGATGTGAACAGGAAGGCTAGAATCCTACGCGATGAATGCACGGGCTGCAGGTTGTGTGCACTAGGCTGCCCGACTGATGCAATAATTATGATTGACAGGTAGGTGGAAAGATGAAGGAAGAAGATCCAGTAAGATTCGGGGCCGAGTTTGGACCAAAGAGGACAAAAGGCTCTACGGGAGTTTCTCTTTCTACATTCAAAACCTTGGTCTGGGTATCCAATCTGGGAGGACTACTTCTATTCGTTATCGGCTTAGAGTTGATGACAGTGCAACAGAGGTTCTATCTCGGACTGGCTTGCATAGTGGCTGGAATCGTTATCGCTCTGTTCCCCTCAAACTACGAGATAGTCGGAATGGATGGATTCGATTTAGAGGAAGGCGGGGGCAATGACTAACCCTATCCAAATGGAAGGTACTGATTTTCAGAAGTCGGTGTGGGAGCAATTGCTAGATATCCCACTTGGCGAGACCAGAACTTACAAGCAAATTGCTGAGGCAATTGGGTATCCTAAATCTTCTAGGGCGGTTGCAAATGCTTGCGGAGCAAACCCTCTTCCTATCACAGTCCCTTGTCATCGCGCAGTTAGATCCGATGGAACCCTTGGAGGATATAGTGGTGAAGGCGGGATTAAGACCAAGGAGAAATTGCTTAGAGAGGAAGGAGCTCTCTAGGCTGGCCATGCGCTTACATCATCCAGAAGATCCATCAACGGCTTTGATTTTCTCACATTGGGATCGTCCGTAAAGTGAATGGAATGGAATAACCTGATTCCAATCGCCATGTCTGGTTGGTCACGAAGAATCGAAGCTAGACTCCCGTATTCGGAAGACCATTCCATTGCGTGAGGTGTCAATTCTTCAATCAGAGAGGAAACTAGGTCCGGAGTAGTGGCAGTACCTGCAGGTAATTTGGGGCGCCCCACTATGGATTCAGGGAGATTCGATAGAGAGGAGGCTTGTCTAAGGGCCACTTTCTCTGTTGAATCGGAGATCAGCATTTCCCCCGGGAGACTATTACTGGCCAAGACATGTTGCTTACCTAGGAACGGTACTCTGACCTCTAGTCCTTGTGCCATCCCATGTCTGTCCCCCAATCTTAGTTGAAAATTCGATAGTTGTCCTCTCTCTAATTCAAAGTCCAGTGTTTCTTGTATATTCTTGAATTGATGGGTTGGGTGGACATTCGAATCCTTCCATGGAGCCCCATCTCCTAACTCCAGTCGTGAAGGATTAAAGTCATACAATGATAGTCTATTGCTCACCATATTCGAGTGTTCTTCTAGACCCTTGTATCTAGGATACCCTCCATGCAACTCATCTGCGCCTTGGCCACAAAGGGCGACTTTGGCGCTATTGGAAATCTGTTGGAATAATGGTTGCCAGAACAATACTGTGATGTCTAGATCTTCTCCATCATGGATGAAACTGGGTAGACGATTCCAGAATGCGTTCTCTTCAATGATGCTAGTGTTATGATTCATCTCCAAATGATTGGCAACCAATTCAGCTGCGACGAAATCCGGGTTCTCCTCACTGCTGGCAACAGTCCAACATTCCGGAACTACACCTCCTGATTCTAGAGCTATATCTTTGGCTAGTGCTGCAATTAGGCTAGAATCCAAACCTCCTGACAGAACGACTCCGATTGGTGCATCCGATAACATCCTAGATTCTACAGATTTTCTCAGACTGGAAAGCAACCAATCTGGGCCAGAATTGTGATCCCAATCGGCGATTACACGAGTTTGTTTGTAGTGGCGTTGTATTGATTTGAGTACGGCACGGCCCTCATTGTCCAGAGTCCAAATCTCTATTGTACCGGGTTCTACTTGAGTAACTCCTGAAAATAGAGTTGTCATATCAAGCGGATATTCATAGGCTAGCCTGATTGCAATTGCATCGATATCTGGAGTGGCAATGAATTCAGGGTGCTCTTGAAGTGCCTTTACTTCGGATGCGAAAATCAGAGTTCCGTCGGGTAACAATGCGCGAACTAATGGTTTGACTCCCAATGGATCCCTGCATAACAGGAGTTCCTGTCTTGCTTGGTCCCAAATAGCAAAGCCCCAGATGCCATCTAATTTGTTTATCCAATCGGAATGATTTGGTTTGAAATCTCCGGAAACCGTGTTGTGTAATGCCAGAACGGTTTCGCTATCTCCTGAAGTCCTCCAAGGATAATTCTTGATTTTTCTCCTAATTTCCTTGTAGTTGTATATCTCTCCGTTCTGAATTAGTACTGAGCCGTGGTCGGAATGGATGGGTTGGTATGAACCTTCCAAATCAAGAATTGAAAGACGAGAATGTCCGAACGCTACTGACCCATTTCTTAGCTCCTCTTCGAAGCCCCCTCTTCCATCGGGCCCTCTGTGAGCTAGACAGTCTGCCATCGATGATGCAATGGCGGCATCAGCATTGCCCAGAATCCCAGTAATGCCGCACACGGCCAATGCACCTTGGATAGGTTCATCATTTTGGCGTTTAGAAGTAAGCGAAGAAGATGGCGAAAGAAACCAGTGATGCGATGGTCCATACAACCACATATCCAGACTGTGAAACCGATGATTCCACGATCTCGCCAGTAGATTCGTCCTCAGCCATTATGTTGTCCAACAGAACTCGGATTGTAAAGATGACGGGGTCGCACACTCATAAGAACGGGAGCAGTAACATCAGTCCAGTCAAGGGGAATAGAATCATAGTTGCATTGTCATCAATTTCCTTGGTTTTCGGCAACTCTCCCAGAACAGTAAGTGGGGCGAGTAGGATTGCTGCAATTATGTCAGTACCAAGCCAATAGTGACACCCCAGCCAGACAGCATAAGATACTACTAAGCCAACATATATGGCCAATCTGAGATCTTGTTTTGTTCTCTTTATCTCTCCCATAACGGGGTCAACCAGAGTTAATCCAACAATGAGAGGGATGCCGTAAATTCCGGCTTCCAATCCTTCTCCTTCTCCCGGAGCGAGTAATAATGCTAGGGAAACGGCCAAGCCACCCCATGCTAGGGCCGAAATCTGGTTTGCCTCATACTCTCTTTGTCCGAAGATAACAATGCCCAAGCGAAGTCGGATAACCTCTGCTAGAATGATTAGAAAGCAGACTATACTGACCAATTGTTTAGCCTCTATTGAGACAAGGTCAGCAACATCTTGTCCGTACAGGTAGTAGATGAAAGGCACTGCAGTCATGGAAACATGAGTGAAACGCCTGAAGGCATGGCCTCCGAAACCACCGACAGAATGATCGACATGGTCAGCTAATACATGTGAGTCTTCAGACATGTTATACCTCGGACGAAGCAATTTCTTTGATAGCATCTTCTAGTGTTATACTTCCGGTCTCCAAGAGTCCGACAACCCGATTTAACTCGGGATTGTTAAGCAGACGAGAGTCCCATGCAGAAATCAAGCGTTCCCTCGCCCTTAATGCACTTCTAGCCTCCGGAATACAGTTCTCGATATCGTGAATCAACTCTTCAATTCCAGCGCCATCATGAGAACATACCAAGTGAACAGGAGGAGGAGAAGGGCCCATCGATAGCGATGAATTGATTGCCTCAGCTGCTTGTTCTGAACCTTCCAAATCTGACTTATTTACTACGATGATATCGGCTAACTCGATTATTCCTGCCTTCTCGGCTTGTACGATATCTCCCCTATCTGGGCCGTCCACGAGAAGAATTCTATCTGTAAAAGCAGCGATTCGATAGTCTGACTGACCTGAACCCACGGTCTCTATGACTATCTTGTTCCAGCCGCACGCTGTCAAACAGTCAATCATCGTGGAGATGTATGCGGATAGGCCGCCCGGATGGTTTCTCGTTGCTAGAGATCTGACGAATACGGAGTCCCCAGAGTCTGCAGAGACCATCCTCATTCTATCTCCTAGCAGGGCCCCTCCGCTTTTTGGCGAAGATGGGTCGACTGCTAGGACAGCTACTTTGTCTCCTCTGCTCGACCAATAGTCTACAAAATTCCCAATCAATGAGGATTTTCCTGCCCCAGGTGGCCCAGTTACACCCATCGTCCATGATTCTTGTAAAGGGATGTTTGGCTCAAATCCCGACTCAATAAGAGTGAGTAGTCGGGAAAGGTCTCTGCGTCTACCTTGCAGAGCAGAGCGGATAATATCCTGTTCCTTTACTCCCATCTCCATTCTGAACTCTCTCCAACGCCAACAGCTTCTCCGGACTTCTTCCTAGAAGACACTTCATTGAGGAAGTCGAGAATCTCGGATGTACTAGTGCCTGGTCCAAAAATCGCTCTTACTCCCAAAGCATGCAACGCATCCCTATCCGATGCTGGAATGATTCCGCCAGCGAATACTACCGTTCTGCCCATATCTTCTTTGATTAACTCCTCACAGATAGCTGGAATCAGAACATCGTGCGCCCCAGATAGAGTTGACAGGCCTAATGCAGCAGCGTCCTCATCCATAGTGGCGCGTACTATTTCGTTCGGGGTCTTTCGCAGACCGGTGTAAACTACCTCGTGACCTCCATCTCTGAGGGCCCTAGCGATTACTTTAGCACCCCTGTCATGGCCGTCTAGACCCGGTTTAGCGACAATGACCTTCATTTCGACGGTGCTGGCACGCGGGCGTGAGACTTCAAGCAACCGATTGAGAATTGATTACACAATACCGTAGGTAATGCTCATTGGCGGGGTTGTGCTGACTGGACTGGTTATGAGCGTAAACGATGACCGAGTAGAGGATCTGCGGCGCAGAAAGTCTCAGGCTGCCGGTGGAGGTGGGCAGGCTAGAGTATCGGCCCAGCATGCCAAGGGAAAGATGACTGCTCGTGAGAGGATTGAGTCTCTCCTAGACGATGGTTCATTCATGGAAGTTGATACACTTGTTGAGCACCGGTGCAGGGATTTTGAGATGGATAGGAATGTAATCCCGGGTGATGGAGTAGTTTGTGGACACGGCACGATTGATGGCAGAGTAGTCTATTGCTTCGCCCAGGATTTCACCGTTTATGGTGGATCTTTGGGTGAGATGCATGGTCTGAAGATTTGCAAGATTCTAGATATGGCCCTCAAAACTGGTGCTCCCGTAATTGGTCTAAATGATAGCGGAGGCGCCCGAATCCAAGAGGGCGTTGCTAGTCTTGGTTCATATGCCGAGATTTTCTTCCGCAATGTCAGGGCCAGCGGAGTTATTCCGCAGATTTCCGTAATCATGGGACCCTGTGCAGGAGGCGCGGTTTATTCTCCAGCAATAACGGATTTCGTCGTAATGGTAGACAAGACATCTCACATGTTCATCACAGGGCCTGAAGTCATCAAGACAGTAACCAATGAAGAAGTGTCTTTCGAAGACTTGGGGGGCGCCTCTACTCACGCAACTAAATCCGGAGTGACTCATTTCACGGCCCAAGATGATGATGAGGCGCTTTCAATTGTGCGTGAACTCGTCGGATTCATGCCATCAAACAATCTTGAGAAACCTCCCATATCTGGTACATCAGACCCTCTTGACCGATCCTGCGATGGCCTAGATAAACTGGTCCCGATTGATCCAAGTCAGCCATATGACATCACTATGGCGATAGAAGAAATTCTTGACGATGGTGCTTTCCTTGAGGTTCAGGCGGGTTTTGCTGGAAACATAGTAGTGGGTTTTGGAAGGTTGGGGGGCCACACAATTGGCGTAGTCGGCAATCAACCTAGCGTGCTTGCTGGATGTTTGGATATTGATGCTTCAATCAAAGGTGCTAGATTTGTCAGATTCTGTGATGCTTTCAACATCCCCTTACTGACCTTTGTCGATGTCCCTGGCTTCCTGCCAGGGGCGAGTCAGGAATGGGGGGGAATAATCAGGCATGGTGCTAAACTATTGTATGCATACGCTGAAGCTACTGTCCCAAAATTGACAGTAATAACAAGAAAGGCGTATGGAGGTGCTTACGATGTAATGTCGTCCAAGCATATCAGAGGCGACTACAATATCGCTTGGCCAACTGCTCAGTTAGCGGTCATGGGGGCTGAGGGCGCAGTCCAGATTATTCATCGTAATCGCATTGCGACTTCAGGCAATCCTGAGCAGGAAAGAGATAGGCTAGTAGATGATTATGAAGAGACTTTTGCTAACCCATATCGGGCCGCTGCTCTGGGGTATCTGGACGATGTTATCCAGCCTAGTAAAACTCGTGAGGTTTTGACTCGCGCCCTTGGTGCCTTGCTTGAGAAAGAAGAGATTCGCCCTGCACGCAAGCACGGCAATATCCCGTTGTGAGGAACTGTCATGGCCGAAGACGAGCAAAGAGAATCTAAATTGAAGGTGGCGGCTATTGTCGCTGTTCTGTTTGAGATGTCTGAAGGTGAGTCACTCTCGACTTCTGGACAACGAGACTCTGGTGGAGCATGGTCAAAGGATCACCGAAGGGTTCTGATTGGAAGGAGGAATTTGTTTCGTGCGCGTACGCGTAGGAGTACATCGAGGTGAGGTAATGGCAGTCAAGAGAAAAGTCTCGGTCGATGGAGAGATTTTCGAGGTCGAATTAGAGAAGGTCGAAGATGGTTGGAAAGTCAGTGTGGCTGATTCTCAATTTGAAGTTCAAGTGGAGCAGGAAAGAGGAGTCCCTCCAAAGAGAGGATCTCAAACGCGATCTAGTTCCGCTAAATCCGGAACGATTTCTTCACCGATTCCCGGAAAGGTCGTGTCGATTCACATTTCCTTAGGGGATGAGGTCGAGGAAGGCTCAGTTCTGATGATACTTGAGGCAATGAAGATGCAGAATGAGGTTCAGGCTCCAATCTCGGGAACTATTGCTGAATTGAATTGTCAAACTGGCGACAACATCGAAGCCAATTCTCCCCTGGTTGTAATCACTCCTGAAGAGGAATCAGAGTGATTCAGAGAGTTCAAGAGAAGGGAGTGCCAGGGTCGTTCGTGGCTAGATGCGACTACCCGGGATGCAAGAATGATGGCCCCCTAGTCAGTAGACTGTCTCCCGAGGGATTTCTAGTGGCCACTGGTAGCAAGGCTTACTCTTTCCGAGAGGCGTATCGAAGATTCCACTACTGCGAAGAGTGTCATGACGAGTTGATGGTTTCAGTTTGGAATAGAGTTCGGGATGCAGAAGACAAGGGGGATGACCACATAGCGCCCACATCAGTGTGATATGTGGGCTTTTCAACTGCATTTTCAGAATATTATCGGAATATTTGGAGAGACTGAATGATTACTCTAGATCAATCCTAGGGCATCCTCAATTCGGTTTAACTCTGGACCCGTAGAACCAGAACCAACTAGAGCATGCGTATTACTGGCCGCACAACCTGCTCCAACAAATGGTGAGCCGAAAGTCACAGTACCAACCATTACTGGTACTTTCATTACTGACTCAATTGCTTCGGCTTCTTCTCTGGTAATGTCAGGATGCGCCAAAACTCCGTTGCTATTTGCAACTAGCATACTACCTACGGTGTCGTGTCCTGCAACTTTGGAATGCATCGCATCCACACATAGGACTTCTGAAATCATCTCAACTCCAGCTTGAGGGACCACGGGGCTAACCACAGCGCCGTGTTCATTACACTCGATGAGATTCCCGGCAGCATTCACTCCACTTTCCAGGACTACGACATCGCAGAAGCTAGTTAGTTCATCCAGATCTTCTTCAGTAGCAATATCGGCGACGGCTATTCCCTTTGCATTACCACTCAGTAAACTGCCAAGTAGAGAAGACCCCCCTACTAGGAAAGGGTGCATTTCCATCTCGAATGACTCGGTCAGCATCTCAATTGATGTTTCATCGAGTGAACGAGGATAGAATAGAATGTCATCTACAACCGAGAGGTATACTCCGACCTGGGTATGCCCCAAAATGTCGCCTGTGCTAATCGCCATATTTCACCTGGTAGTCATGGCTATTGATTTTCAAATTCGCGGGGTGAAGGAGAGTGGCACAGCGACGAACTTTCCCGTGGGCTTTCGCGCCACAGTACAGGAAACGACGCAGGAGGGCTTGACTTCCGGGTTCGGTATGGGACCGGGTAGGACCCCTCCGCTATGGCCGTGCACAACTCATCCTTCGAATGTGAATTGATATGCTCTTTTGGACAGAGGCCCACAAGGGCCTTGGTGTTGTAGATTTTTGATGATGCTCGGGGGGTTAGTGCAGCTGGGCTGAAGACCTCGGCGAACCTCGGTCCTTACACCCGCTGTCTATCAATCTCGTCTTTTACGAGTCCCCTGAGGTGCCTCGTCTTTCGG
>CETB01026979.1_pt1 | contig 22224 bp, 21 predicted proteins | sample 356381 | NCBI WGS metagenome assembly CETB01 (sample SAMEA2622545, study PRJEB7988) | marine metagenome | biome: marine biome (ENVO:00000447); feature: deep chlorophyll maximum layer (ENVO:xxxxxxxx); material: "saline water (ENVO:00002010), including plankton (ENVO:xxxxxxxx)" | depth 155 m | reverse complement strand
CCGCCGATACCGGCAATTTCTACGCCCGCGCCACTACCTACAGTTTCGACCCAAAATGAAAGTACTCGTGATTCTGGGGGAAAGGCGCTGGCTAGCCCCGCAGTGCGCAGGCGCGCACGCGAGGCAGGAGTCGACTTAGCAGCGGTTCGCGGTAGTGGACCAGCAAGCCGAATACGTCACGCAGACCTTGACGCATTCATAGCGGCCGGAGGCATGGTTCAAGGCGCACCACCAGTCGCCTACACAACTCGAAGAAGCGATGTTGAGGAAATTAAGGTCGTAGGATTAAGGAGAAAGATTGCCGAAGCCATGACCGTCTCAAAGCGCCATATCCCTCATTTCTCCTACTTCGAGGAAATCGATGTGACCGAATTGGAAGAATTGCGCCAATTACTAAACGCGACAAAGTCAGCAGAGCAACCGAAGTTAACCTATCTTCCTTTCATTATGTTGGCATTAGCGAAAATTATGCCAAATCACCCTGAGTGTAACGGTCATTACGATGAGGCAAATGGAATAGTTCGAAGATACGGAGCTGTCAATCTAGGAATTGCGACCCAGACCGATAGAGGTCTATTCGTACCGGTGGTAAAGCACACTGAGGCAATGGATATTTGGCAGGCAGCTGCTGAGATGCAGAGAGTTTCCGGAGCTGCTAGAGAGGGTACAGCATCCCTTGATGACCTGACTGGATCTACATTCACTATCACCAGCCTTGGACGTGATGGAGGACTTGGAGCGACCCCAATAATCAACCACCCAGAGGTAGCGATTCTAGGCGTTCACAAAGCCCGTGAGATGCCTGTTGTACGTAATGGTGAAGTCGTCGTTCGTAGAATGATGAATGTTTCAAGTTCCTTTGACCATAGAATTGTAGATGGAGCGAATGGAGCGGCTATGGTGCAGGCACTCAAAAGACTGCTTGAACATCCGGCTCTAATCTTCATGTGAGGTGAAAAAATGACGGATACTCGCAAATGTAAGGTGCTTGTAGTAGGAGCAGGACCCGGAGGATATGTTGCCGCAATAAGGAGTGCACAGCTCGGATTGGACACGATAATCGTAGAAGGCGACAAGGCAGGTGGAACCTGCTTGATAAGAGGCTGTATTCCAAGTAAGGCAATTATTCATGCTGCTGATAGATTCGAATCTTTGCGGCAACACGCAAATGAAGGCGGTCATATGGGATTATCTTTGGCCGCAGAACCCCGAATCGATATGGCTGCGTTGGTTGATTGGAAAGATGCTATAGTAGAACGATTGAACAAAGGTGTAGAGGCACTCTTGAAAGGTGCCGGGGCTGAATTAGTGAAGGGATGGGCAACATTTACAGGGCCAAAGAAATGTACTGTCGAAAGAACAGAAGGCCTTCTTGATATCGAGGCTGAAAATGTCATTATCGCAACCGGCTCAAGTCATATCGACTTACCATTTATGCCATGCGACGAGGAGTTTGTACTATCTTCGACAGGCGCTTTAGACCTACAAAAATTACCAAAATCCGCCGCTATCGTAGGCGGAGGTTACATCGGGCTAGAATTGGGTTGTGCACTAGCGAAATTGGGGACTGATGTTACCGTAGTAGAAGGTATGGATTCAATTCTTGGGATTATGGATAAAGAGATTCGACGACCCCTAGAAATTTGGTTGAAGAAAAATAAGGTCACAGTACACACTAATGCTATCGCGCGCGGAACTGAAATCAAAGGTAAAGGAGCTAGCCGCAAGGCTCACTTGACGTTTGAAAAGGATGGAGAAGAAGAGACAATCAAGGTCGATAAGGTGTTAGTAACCGTTGGTCGTAGCCCGAATACCAAAGGATGGGGTTTGGAGAATATGGGCGTTAGAATGGACACAGGGGGGCGCTTCATTCGTATCGATCGACAATCTAGAACCAACGTACCCGGAGTTTACGCCATAGGTGATGTAGCCGGTGAGCCGATGTTGGCTCACAAGGCTTCTGCTCAAGGTGAAATGGTAGCCGAAATTATAGCGGGTCACAATAGATCTTTCGATAAGGTAGCGATTCCAGCAATCGTCTTTACCGAGCCCGAAATCGTCTCAGTCGGTCTATCTCCAGATGAAGCCAAGGACAGAGGAGAAGAAGTCATCACAGGGAAATTCCCCCTAGCTGCAAATGGTCGAGCACTAACATTGGAAGCCGAGAAGACTGCCGGATTCATACGAGTTACCGCTCGAGAATCGGATCATGTTATTCTTGGAATTCAGGCCGTTGGTAGCCACGTAGCTGAGTTACATGGGGAATTCGTTTTGGCGCTAGAAATGGGTGCTTTATTGGAAGACATTGCTGATACAGTTCATGCGCACCCAACGATGACTGAGGCCTTCCATGAAGGAGTATTGAAGACCCTAGGGCACGCTATACACTCAGCATAATTACAACAAATGGAGGTGCGATTTTGCGACAATTGCAAATTCTCAGAGCCGATATTGAATCGCATGAATCAGTTGACAGCGCTATGTCTAGGCTGCAAGAACTGCGAATTTTAGATGAGATACCAGACACTTTGATTCTAGTCCAGCACCCTGAGGTAGTTACACTTGGCCCCAAAGCGGAGAGGGATGGGGCTTTGGAAGACCCAGCACTGTCTGACTACCCAACTAGAGTCGTAGATAGGGGAGGGGGGATGACCTATCATGGACCCGGGCAATTGGTTGTATATCCAATAATTAAGTGGCAGGTAGGGGAACAATCCATTCGTAGTATAATAAATCGTCTTGAGGATTGGGTTATGGCCGCTCTTGCAGATTGTGGAATTGAAGGATATCGAGATGAAAGAATGATGGGAGTTTGGTTGGAAGGAAACAAAGTTTGCTCTATAGGACTAGCATTCAAGCACTGGGTAAGTCGGCATGGTCTAGCTCTAAATTACAATACAGTGCCTAACCGAGTGGAGGCCCTTTCTTGTTGTGGACTTCCTGCCGGAATGACCACTTCCCTGCAAGCCCTAGGCCACACGCATGACCTTGAGGGAAGAATTCTAGACCGTGCGCGATTGGAAGAGGCATTGCTAGTTCTTGCCCAACAATATCTGAATCGGGTACCAACGCAAGCTGTTGATTGGTCAGCGGAGTTGGTTGTATGAAACCAAACAGAAGTCCACTGAAAAAACATTGGTCTTTTGACCCTGATGTGATTTTCCTGAACCATGGTTCATTTGGGGCCACCCCGAATCAGGTCATGGAGGAACAAACTCGAATTCGGGCACATCTGGAATCAGACCCTGTGAGATTCTTTGAACGAGAGGCTTTCGGTCTTATGAACGAAGCAAGCGAGAAACTCTCAGATTTTCTCAATGCAGATTCAGACGGTATGACCTTTTGTCAAAATGCCACTAGTGGTGTAAATACCGTACTTCGAAGTTTGACTCTCAATCGAGGAGATGAAATAATCATTCCGAATCATTCGTATCAAGCATGTTGGAATGCTATCGATTTTGTTGCATCAAGATGGGGGGCTAAGGTTGTTGTAGTCGATCTGCCATTTAGATGTGATTCAGAAGAAGAAATCATTGAACCCTTGTTAGGAGCAATTACCCCGAGAACAGTTCTGGCTATGATTGATACAGTAACAAGCCCAACGGGACTTAGAATGCCATTTGAGAAACTTGTCGAGGAATTTCAATTGAGGGGGGTCGATGTTTTACTTGATGCAGCACACGGCCCAGGGATAGTGCCGATGGATTTGGCTAAATTAGATGTGGCTTGGGTGACAGGAAACTGTCACAAATGGCTCTGTAGCCCTAAGGGCTCAGCATTTTTACACATTAGAGAAGACAAGAAAAAGGAAACTAAACCACTTACTATTAGTCATGGGCATAGTGCAGATTTATCATCTCAAGAAAAATTCAGATTCGAATTTGACTGGCAAGGAACTAGAGACCTTACCGCAATTCTGTGTATTCCTAAATCCATTGAGACTCTGAAATCAATAGTTTCAGGAGGATTTGATGAAATTATGGAACATAATAATTCTCTCGCTTTGAAAGCAAGAAATCTTCTTTGCGAGAGTTTAGGTACAGACCCTCCTACTCCAGATTCGATGATATCTGCAATGGCTACAATTGACCTACCGGGTACATATTCAGGGGGTGCAGACATTATGGGTGACCCTCTTCACAACAAACTGCTTGATGAATTCAGCATCCAAGTTCCAGTGTTCCCTTGGCCACATCATAAAATGAGATATTTTCGAATTTCTGCTTATCTTTACAATGCTATTGAAGAGTATGAATACCTAGCAGAAATATTGCAAGATAATCTATAGTTTACTATTTTCGGGAATACATGAATAGAAGTAGTTGATGATTTACCCATGAAATGCCTGAGGCGACAGATGAGGATGAAATAATGGCTAAAGCAGTTGTTGCGATTACCGGTGCATCGGGGGCACGATATGGTGTTCGACTATTGGAAGCTCTTACTGAAGCAGGTTGGAAAACTCACCTGATTGTCACTCGTGAAGGGGCATTAAATCTAGAATTAGAATGTAATAAATCTCCAGAAGACCTAGCCAATGATTCTGTAGTTTTGGAGAGTAACAACAATCTTGCGGCCAGATCTGCATCTGGGTCTGCCCGTTTTGATGCATACATCGTTTGCCCCGCAAGTGGAACGACGATTGGAAAAATAGCAAATGGGATTTCAGATAATCTAGCGACTAGGAGTGCATTGGTTGCTATGAAAGAGAGACGGAAGCTCATCTTAGTACCTAGGGAATCACCCTACGCTACTCCTCACCTCAGAGCCATGGCAAATCTTTCTGAGTGGGGGGTAGTAATTCTTCCAGCCAGTCCTGGATTTTACAATAAACCTCAATCTCTTGAGGACATGGTTGACTTCATTGTAGCGAGAATTCTCGATCAATTAAATATCGATCATGAACTTGGGAAACGCTGGACTGGAGATGAAATCGACTCTCAGTGAATCAACAAAAATTACGCTCTGCTACAAGTTGGGTTCAAGAGGGGGACGTCAACCGGAAATTTACGAATCCTATGACGAACTGGGAGTCACTCACCGTTGCACAACTGAAAGAAGAGTGCAACATTCGTGGCCTTAAGATAGGTGGAAAAAAGGCAGATCTAGTAGCTAGGCTTGGGGATTATTCCACCCAAAATGATGTTCTTGAGGCAGAAATAGCCGATGATTTCGAACCATCCGGTGGGGAAGGTATTGTAGAGCGAATAAAACAACTCCCTGTGTCGATTTTAGCTGTGATCGGAATCATGCTAATTGGTACTATGGGGGGGGCCGTGCTCTATGGTGAGGATCTAGTTGAATGGATTCAAGGCGAACCAGATTACCAATTAATCGAGTTTGATTCCACAAGTGCTAGAGGCTATGCTCAGAGTTTAGTCGATTTAGGACATCCAGAATGGGAGGGTAGAATGTCAGGAACTATCGAGGAACACAATACTGCAGAATTCATCAAAGCAAACTTCAGTTCCATGGGTATTCCATCAACGATAGAGGATTTTGATGTCCCCATGTTTGTTATTGATGAAGAGCCTGAATTAGGTATTTGTCAAGCGGGAGATGTAGGAGAAACGTTTCCGGCTTTCGCCTGTGGGGCAACCGACATCAATGCTGATTTCATTAATTTTGAACACAGAAGTGATTTTGTTCTGCAAGGATATTCCGGGTCTTCATTCATTCGCTATGTCGATGATATCGATGTGGTTGATTTAGGCACTGGAAACGAAACAGCGGACTGGACTAGCGGAGCAGGAGCAGTGGTATTAATCCACATGACTGAGGAGACTGAATCGAATACCGCTCTGTTCAAGAGAGCTTCAGAAAACGATGTCGAAGGTTTAATTCTAATTAATGAAAGACAGAATTGTGATGACTTGGTTTCAGGGGATTGTGTTCCTTACTTCAAAACCGTAGATATCTCAGCAATTGACAACATACCGATAAATATGGGTTTCATTATGGTAAGCCAAAGTGTCGGCCAGACATTAATTGATAACGTGATAAATCAAGATGGACGATTACAATTTATGACCTATGTTGAGAATGCAGGTGAAGCTACTGTCAAAGTTCCTTGTGGAATTATTCAAGGCGAATCTGATTCCTTAATCATCATAGGTGCACATCATGATACTGTATACATGGCCCAAGGTGCTGTCGACGATAGTTCCGGGACCGCTACTGTTCTTGAGATGGCTCGGCAATTCGGATTGATTGAAAGCCAAATGGGAAAACCAAAACATACCATTTACTTCTGTACTTGGGGGGGAGAAGAAGAAGGATTGTTTGGATCGACAGCATGGGTAGATAAACATCGAAATAATCTTTATGAAAATCTTCGATTATACATCAATTTAGATATGAATCATGTCGATGCTGAGAGAAATTCAGGTGTTACATTGGTTGGAAATGATAAGTCTGACGTAAACCATATCCGAGGGATATCGAAGAAGTTTCAACAACAATATCCTGAACTTGCAGACCGTTACAATATCGAAGTTCGTAAACTTGCTAACACAGAAATGCCAAACAATTCTGACCACGCTCCATTCGTATACAATATCGATGAAGATGATTCTGATGGAAAACAATATGGTAGGGCAGTAGTTTGTTATGGATCTGGATCGGAAGAATACCATACATATCTTGATAATATGGACAGGTTCAATGAAGAAAGCCTCGCTGTCTCTGGAATAATCTACGGGTCACTTGTTTACTACCTCGCCTATGGCGATTGAACTTCAGGATTCTAAATGCTCAAGAATCGCTTCATAATCGGGCTCTATACCAGGATTTTCGGCGACCCAGGCATAGGAAATCCTTCCAACTTCATCAATTATAAAAACTGACCTTTGGGATGCTGTATAGTCTGGCATTACAAATGGAATCTCTATGCCATAGGCCCGTGCTGCCTGACGATTTGTGTCGGATAGTAATGGAAAGTTGATATCATTTGCATCAGCAAAAGCCGCATTGGCAAATATACCATCTACAGAAATCCCGAATACTTCCGCCTCTGTGGCTTCCATTCTATTCATTGAGTCTGAAAATGTACAAATTTCTTTTGTACAAACGCCAGTAAAAGCCGCGGGATAAAACAGTAAAACTACCCGATTACCAATTGAGTCAGAAAGTCTGACCATGTTTTTGTCATAAGCCATCAATTCGAAGTCCGGTGCCATATCGCCTACTGAGACCATGTACTCGGGAGGGAATATTGATTTTCAAGGTCGCGGGACTCTACATTCTGTGTGGGGAGTCTATTCCAAGTAATTCGAGACCTATTTGCAGTGTTCTTGCAGTTAAGTCACAAAGAGCCAACCTACTAATTTTTGTTTTATCTTCAGCTTTAAGAACCGGGCACACCTCATAGAATGATCCGAAAGCCTGAGCGATGACGTGTAGTTGTGTGGCTAATTTGTGAGGGGAGTGGCTTGAACAAGCAGAATCTAGAGCCTCGGGGTATCCTATCAATGCACGAGCAAGCGCGATCTCTCGCTCATGATTCAAGATAATTTCTGCATCTAGAGTCGAATCCCTATCGGTTTCATCTTTGGAGAATATACTACAAATTCTGGCATGTGCATATTGGAGGTATGGTGCTGTATTTCCGTCAAACGAAAGCATTTTTTCCCATTCAAATGTGTAATTATTACTGCGGTCGGTCGAAAGATCGGCATATTTTATTGCTCCAATTCCTAGCATTTTTGCCACCTCTGCTCTTTCTTTATTTGAGAGGTGGGGGTTTTTGTCAGCGACGATTGCATCGGCTCTCTCTACGGCCTCAATCAATAAGTCATTTAGATGGACTGCCCCGCCAGTTCTACTTGCTAACTTCTTGCCGTCGGTACCCATCACCAAACCAAAGGGGACGTGAATCGCATTCACTCCTTCATCCATGAATCCAGCACTTCTAGCAACCTCAAAGACCATCGCAAAATGTTGTGCCTGTTCCGCACCGACGATATATAATAAATCGCGGCTACCCACATTTTCGATTCTATCCAAAATACAGGCTAAATCGCTGGTGGCATAATTGTAGCCTCCATCCGCCTTTTGGATGATTAACGGTAATGGCTCACCCTCACGGTTTTTCCAACCATCAAGATAAACCACTTTTGCTCCGTCGCTTTCCTCAAGTAATCCACGCTCTGTGAGTTTATCTACAATTCTTGGTAATCCAGATTCATACTTCGATTCACCTGCAAGATCATCGTTGGTAAGCAATATGCCCATTCTTTGGTATACTTCATTGAAGTGAATTAGTGATCTATCTACAAGCATCTGCCATAATTCGATGGTTTCTGGTTCGCTAGACTGCATTCTCACTACTCTAGCCCTTGAGCGAGAGGAGAATTCAGAATCAGAGTCGAATTTTGCCCTAGCATCAGAATAAAATGTGCTCAAATCGATATTCTGTGAATCTGAATCAATCCCCATATCGATTAGATGTTCGATTAGCATTCCGAAAGGAGTACCCCAATCTCCTATGTGATTCTCTGGTACAACCCTGTGGCCCTTGTGGGTTAGCATTCGATTTAGTGCATCTCCAATAACTGTTGAGCGAAGGTGACCCACATGCATATGCTTGGCAACATTTGGTGAAGAATAATCAATGACAATAACTCTAGAGTTATCAGTTAATACTCTCAGTCTATCGTCGATTAGGGCTTCTTGTAATAACTCAGATAACCAATCGGAGTCTGCTGAAAAATTGAGGAAACCGTTGATTGAACTGACCTGGCATAATCCTTCCATTGTAGAACCTAATGATTCTAAAATTTCATCAGCAATTGTGTTTGGTGCCTTTTTTAGCACTTTAGAAAGTGAGTGGCAAGGCATTGAGACATCGGCGAATGCTGAATCTGTAGAGCTTGCAAGAAGAGTGTCCCAATCCGATTCTTGTACTCCAATGTCAGACATCACCGAGTTGAGAAGTGGACGAATTGTATCAACTAAATCTCGCATATTCTAACCTCAAGTAAGCGGGTACCTCAACAGCGCAGCGATTCCTCCAAATGAGGTTTGAAGGGTCGCACCTTCCTCTGATTCCATTGAAATCAGACTAACCTTTGCAGAGGTATGACCAGCTAATTCCGTCAATTCGTCGATTATATCTCTAGTTCTATCTGCATCCTCGCGCACATCTTCCGAGCCGCATTTTGGACAATTAGGGATTTCTGAGCGACTATTTTGTGTCGACTCCCATTGATGTGAACATGGCTTACAATTCCAACCAACACGTCTCTTTCGTAGGCCCTCAGATAATAGTAGAGTATCCACAGCCCCTTGATCTAATGCTGACCGAATCATCATCTCACCGTAAGTTGCTTTGGGGTGTGCTTGCATTACTTCGCGGAGAAAATTATCTACTAACTCACGTTCAGCGTCCAATTCTATCTGGTCCATAAGATTGCCAGCACGCTGAACTAATTCTCTCAAACCACTCTCATTGGAATATCCCACGTCAAAGAAAGGTTCTCGAATCAATTTCTTCACTTCGTGATGGAAGTAGTCGTTCTTGATAACGAAATCCTTAGTGTGCCCTGGACCTCCGATAATGATTCCTTTGATATCAGCCAAATTTGGTAGCCAGTAATTGCAAGCGTGCTCGGTTGCACGTTTGAAGAAGTTATGAGCCGCTTCCTCAATTAAGCGCTCAAAACGTTGGGCGGATTGCCCTCCTTGTCGATGTTTTCCCATAATATTGGATTGTAATTCCTCTTGACAATGGATTCTTTTTCCACTTGCAATTCCGTAGGCTGCCTCTCCTCTATCGATAACAAACAAACCATACGAGGTTCGATCGATGAGCATGTCTTCTAGTTGGGTTAACTCAAAAGTCGAGTCGCAACGGTAGCGGAAAGAACCGAAAACCTCTGGTGGGTCATCAATTACTACAGTAACCAATCGACTTTTGTTATTTCCGACAATAACATGACCTACGAAGATACCAATTCCATATTCTCCGGCATTCTTGTATCGATTCAATACTGAAATCGCGGATTCAATAGCATCACCTACGTGCTTTCTGGTTAATTTAGACTTGATATTCGCGGCTTGGGCGGCTTCTTGGCCGAGTTGTCCGCGAACGTCGCTAATGAGACGGTCTGGTGGGACTATTACCGTAACTAACTCCGTACCCATACCTCTCATATTCTGGAGCTCTTCTAGCGCCTTCTTGGTTCGCAGTCTTCGCTGCTGCATCTCCAAGTCATCTGCCATGGCTAAGCCTCTTGGCGGAAGGCCACAGTGAGGGGCATTTCAACCCTCTCGCGTCTATCCAGCGAAGGCATTGAAAGGGGCACTCATCCCCGAATACACGATGGCGACCATAGTACTCGCACTCGGAGGGAGCCTTCTGAGACCTGAGGTGGAAGAGCGGCATGCCTGGCTAGAAGAGTTAGTTTCCATCATACGAGACAGGGTATTGGTCGATGATAGGATTGGAATTGTTGTAGGTGGAGGAGCCGCCGCAAGAGAGGGTATTAACCTCGCCAGACCCATAATCGACAACGAAGATAGGCTAGATCGCATCGGTATTGCAGCTACTCGACTTAACGCCACCATGATTAGAGAATCTCTAGCTGATGCTGGAGTAATGGTTTCCGGGACTATTCCACATTCAATCAACGAGGCTACAATGCTATTCGATGAAAGACCTGTAGTGGTGATGGGAGGTACGAAACCGGGACATACTACTGACGCGGTTGCAATTCGTCTCGCAATTGCTAGTGGGGCTGAGCGTTGTATTATCTGTACAAATGTTGACAGAGTCTATGACTCTGACCCTAGCGAAAATCCCAACGCAAATGCTCACGATTCAATGACTCACAAAGAATTGCAAGAAATTGTTGGACCTCCCGAACATACCAAAGCCGGACCCTCTGGAGTTGTTGATCCGATGGGAGTCGCTGACGCTACAAATACTAATTTGACTCTCTGTATTCTAGACGGAAGAGACCATTCTAGAATAAAATCCGCAATAGAAGGAGAATCATTTCATGGGACGATTGTTGAAACCGAAGAGGAAGAGTGATACCTTTGGGCAGAAAAGAAAGAATCGCTAAGGCCGCTACACGGACCGCTTCACAGGCGAGAGAGGCCGCTGCCCGTGAGCGAGGTAAAAGTAGGCGATCTACTAGTTCTTCTGGAGTTGCTTCTCATCGGCACTGCTCGGTCTGTTGGGCGCCAATTCCGCTTAGTGCAGAACCTCCAGTATGTAGTGATGAAGAATGTGACTCTACATACGAGAAAAGAGAAGCATCTCGTAAACGTCTGACTATCATGCTGTATCTATTCCCGGCAATTGCCATTCTACTAGCACTTTTGACCTCAATTTGACCCTTGGCATCGTTAGGTTCAACACCAATCAACAAAGAGGAATCGTCATGCGCATGGTGCGAGTTCTCGGTGTTCTGCCAGGATTCGTAGGATTTGTTTGTTTGATTTTACTAACAGTGAGTTTAGTAGGGATGGAAATAGATTCTACTCGTGTTCAGGCCACTACCGTTCCATGTTTGGATGATGATACAGGTGGTTGTCCTGTTGGCATGACGGGCTCTAATTTCCATGTGCCTTGGGGATTCAATTTAATCGATGTAGAGGTAAATATTGCATGGGATGAACCTGAAAAGGCTTGGATAGGAGTAGTCGATGCAAAATATGCTGAAAATTGTCCTCCTGATTCCAATGGATTGACAACATGCGAGGCGGAGGAATTCGAATTTGTCGCTGGTGGTCCAGAGGATTTGGATGAGTTCACATTCTCGCTAAATCCGGGAGACTATCGCTTTACAAGTGGAGGTCGAGAAGGTGCTAGTCTTGACAATCAATTAGTAACAATTACATCAACATTCCATATTTCGACAGTTGGAGAAATACTACTCGGAGTGATCGGAATTCTGCTAATGATTGGGGCGGTAGAAATGATTTATCCAATCGAACTATTTTGGAAGAGATATATCAAATCATAACTCAGTTGACTACCCGCCTAGTCGGCTAATTGAAGAACCAGTATTCTCTCGACCGTTCATGCCAGTAACCAAGTGTCGTTCCTGTGGCGCGGAAATTCGGGCAGAGGGACTCCCTTCATCGTTCGGAGGATACAATGTATACTGTGTGACTTGTGGCGCTCAATTTCGAGTAGATTGAAGTCAATTCAATCAGTAAACTTCTTTCTTCCACGTCTTGGTTTAGGCGCATTTCTCATCGCCGTTTCCCTTCTAGCCTCTATTTCTTCTGGTGAGCCCACAGGCTCAATCTCTTCGACTTCTCTATGCCAGGTATCCGGTAATGCGAGTGGGTCGGATACTTCATCAGCCGCAATGAATTTGATAAGTCTGCTACGCAATTCTTCAATTCCATCGCCTGTTATTGAACTAATTGGTAAAACTTCGCTTTCGTTTTCTTCATGTAAATCAGACTTTGAATAGACCCTAAGGAGAGGCCTGTCCGCAAGTAGTTCTGTAACTTCGCCAAGTAAATGCCTTTGGTCTTGTAAACTCATTTCACTAGATTCAGATGGATCGATTAAGAACAATACAATGTCTCCTACATTTTCCAAAGCAGCAATCGCTTGCATCTCAATTTGATTACGCTCTGTCATTGGTCGGTCTAGAAGACCTGGTGTATCGACCATCTGGTAAATTCTTCTTCGGTGTTCAAAGTGACCTACATGTAGACGCTTAGTAGTAAATGGATAAGCAGCAACTTCTGGCTCTCCACTTGATAATTCTGTTATTAGGGCAGATTTTCCCACATTTGGCGCACCTGCGACCACAATACAAGGCTCGGCGACATCAATTGAAGGTAATTCACGTAAAATATTCCTAGCCTCACCTAACCAAAGAATATTATCTCCGATTTGGTCAATAATCGATGACATTCTACCGTAAGCATGGCGTCTTTCTTCATGAAATGCCTCGATATTCCGGAATTTTAGCATCTTTGACTGAGATTCACCAGCTATTTTTCTGACCCTCTCTGCAGCCCACTGAATTGCGCCCAGATTTTGCCTAAATTCATCAGCCCCAACGGCTGCATGAACCAAGGCTTGATCGAATTCAGACTGAGCGTTGAGACTAGGCCACTGGTCAACCCATTTTAGTAGGGTTTCAGCGATTGTATCACTTGCTGCTTGTACCATTCTAGCCATCTGTTTTCGTACACGATGATACTTGTCGGGGTCCTCTACTAAGTCGGATTGCTTTCCAGCACGACGAAACGCCTTGTCTAGTACTTCCTGAGGATATAGAACCGTAGGAATCTTACGCCATTCAACAGAAGCCATGACCTCTCCTCCATTCTAGCGGCTGCACCCATACTTCTTCAAACAACGTACTTTTCTATGGCAAACCTCACGCAACACTATGACCAGTGAACGGCGCAGTAAGAGAATAGACGATTTACCCACGTGGGCGAAGCAATTTACCGAAGAATATGGTGCAAAGGAATTGGATGATCGTGGAGATGTCTTCTTTGGCCCTCTAATCGACAGAAGAAGCGGCCTAAGGAAGGACGATTTAATCGAATTACTAATTGATGCACGGGCGATAAGAGTAGATGATGACCCTTGGGTTCGAGGTATGTTACTAGCAACCTCCCGAAATGCTGTAGAAATGTTAGACGAATTCGGTCAATACCGTTCGATTGCCAGAGATGTGATAGTCGAAGTAAGACTTGTAACCCACTTGAGGAAAGCTTACATTGAGGACGATGAATTACTTACCTTCGAAAAAGAGGATTTGCGAAGACGATCAAATGTTCATGAACAAGCCGAGCGACAAGCCGATGGCGGCTCAGATGATAGTCACTTGTGGGGTTGATGTATGTCAGACCTAGCAAAGAAAGAATGTATCCCCTGCAAGGGTGGCGTACCTCCTATGGAACTTGAACGCGCACAAGGAATGATTGGGCAAATTAATTCCGATTGGGAATTAATCAAAATACATCACATTGAACGAATTTGGACATTCCCGGATTTTGATTCAGCTCTTCAATTTATCAACGCCGCAGGTGCTATTTGTGAGGAACAAAATCATCATGCTGATTTTGAATTAGGATGGGGTAGAGTGAAGGCTATGATTTGGACTCATAAAATAAATGGACTTACTGAATCGGATTTCGTCCTCGCAGCAAAATTTGATGAGATTTAAGGTGAGAATGATGGGCGAAGTCCAAGAAGCTTTGACTTCTAGGCGCACAGTATACAGGTACATGGGAGACGAGGTCCCGGTTCACATTCTAGAGAACGCATTCGAGGCGGCCGGTAACGCGCCCTGCCACAAAAACACACATCCATGGAAATTCTACGTAATGGGAGATGAAGCTAGAGAATCTCTGATTCCAGAGGTTGAGAAACTGGCGAGGAAAAAATCCAGAGATGGAGAAGATGAAGATATTGGAGTCTCCAAGGCTATTGGAAAGATACTCTCCCCTCCCTTACTAATATGCGTCACAAGCGCTCGTAGTCCTCGAGACTCATTCAGAGAAGAGGAAGACTATGCTGCTACGGCATGTGCAATACAGAATCTGGTCCTTTCCCTATGGGACAATGGAGTAGGCTCGCAGTGGACCACGGGAGCTATAACTCGCTCAGATGTTGCCTATGCAGCAATCGGCACATCTAGTGATGAGGAGAGGATTGTTGGGTTCATCAAGGCTGGATATCCGGAGAAAATCCCATCAATTACAAAGAAAACAGTGGAGGAAATAAGGAAATATCTACCTTAATATTGTTTGATTTTGATAAGAGGTGTTGTTAAAATGAAGAAGGTAGTATACCCCAATGGATTTGGTATACAGTTGCAGATGAATTTCTTATGTTTGAATATCTCTTGAGAAAATATACACGATTAGATTAGAGGCGAACCGGTCGGGTAGCACCGCATGCCTGGCACTTAAGCAAGGTGGTACGACCTTCCTTGATGAAACTAGTATCAGGTGACATACATTGGTCGCAGAGAATATATGTTTTGACGTAACCAACAATCTTTTCTTTGATTCTCTTTGGTGGGATTCGACCTTTGAGCATTACACGAATTTGTTCTCTGGTCCCAGATGTTCCTAATTCGTTTATTAGATATTGATAGACATGATTTGCATCCCTATCCATTGCATCAACAATTGCCGAGAAATTTCGTATAATCGTTTGATTTCCTTCTACCAAAATTTCTGGATTTGGCATAGTCCAACGATTCCTCTCACTAATGTCTGTTGGGATTCTATCTCGTGCTCGGTTAAGCAGATTATCATATTCGTAGTCACCCATAAACTACCCGAGAGTAGACTCCCTTTTCACCCCACCGGATAGTCTTGATGTCACGTACCAACGGTCAAAGACCAGTTTACAAACCGGCTAATATGGATGAGGTCATTGAAGTGAAGGTAGCTAGAGTCGATGAAGATGCGCAACTTCCTACTCGTGGAAGTATTCATGCTGCAGGTTGGGACTTGTATGCTTTGGAAGATACAGAAGTTCTCTATCGAACGGCTACGCTAGTTAGAACTGGATTACATGTTGCGATACCAGTTGGCTATGAAGGTCAGGTTAGGGCTCGATCATCTCTTGGCAAGAGGGGATTGATTCCACCACATGGAATTGGCACCATAGATGCGGATTATCGTGGGGAGTTATTCGTAATGATGACTTGGATTGGAGAAGGAGATTCCTACACCATATCGAAGGGTGAAAGGATTGCTCAACTACTGATTACCCCAATTCCTCAATCTACATTCAAAGAAGTGGAATTTGAGGAACTTGGTGAGACCGACCGAGGAGAAGGTGGATTTGGTTCCACGGGCAGATTCTGACTATCTTTACACGGTTCGTAGAATCGTGCGTCTACATACTCACCAAACGAATGCTTGATACGGGTCGGATGAAGCGGTCCATTTGATGCCACTGAGCATAGACGAGCTTCGCAGAAAGGTCGAGGAATATCACAACAAGGGTCTGAATGGTCAGCAAATTGCCGATGAGTTATCCCTATCACAGACCACAATCCAATGGCTTTCCTCGTCAAATGTACCAATGGACGAAGAAAACCCCTCCGACATCATGGTTGGATGGCGTTCTGTAGCTGTCAAAGCCGCTAGAGTTGAAGCCGTATCCTTCGTATTCTGTGACATTATTGAAGAAGAAGTAGGTGAAGAAATCGATACAATGGTTGGAATTTCCATAAATGGTATCCCCTTTGCACAGGCTATTGCCGGGCAGATGGATCTTGAGTTAGCTGTAAGTCGAAGCATCAGTGAATCTGAAGCCGGACATCTTTCTGAGGTATTCGCTAATGTTAGTGGAAAGAGGGTTGTTGTTATCGACGATGTAGTATCTTCTGGAACTACGATGAGAAAGACCGTGCAGCATCTTCGTGAATCGGGAGCTGAAGTCAAACTCTGTTTGGTTTTAGCCAATAAGACCGAAATGAATGAGATTGACGGAGTTCCGTTGCGAGGCCTAGTTCGAGTGGTCACTGTCTGAGGTAGAATCAATGCACTGGGCGGACTTTACCGCTGAAAAACTCAGCAAAGAACGTGGTAATAAACAAGTTGCCTGCTCGGGAATTACACCATCGGGAGAATTCCACATTGGTCACATAAGAGAAATTCTTACAGCCGAAATGATACACAGATCCTGTCTTGATGCTGGATTTGATTCTCGATACCTTTTCATCGTTGACTCGATGGACCCACTTCGTCGAGTATACCCCTTCCTTTCAGAAGAGTACGAACAATACATCGGTTGTCCTCTAGCATTCATTCCTGCTCCAAATTCTGATGGAAATCCAGACCCAAATGGAGTGTCATACGCTGAACACTTCCTTGGGCCATTCCTAGATGCACTTGCTGAAATTGGAGTGTTTCCAGAAGTGATTATGAATCATGAGACATATGCGAGTGGACAATTCGCTGAAAAAATAGATTCTGCTATAGAACAAGCCGATGAGATTCAAGAGATTATCGAATCAATATCCGGGCGGGAATTAGATGAGGATTGGTTTCCGTACAAACCGCTCGGTTCAGATGGCAGTATGGATGGTGTGACTGTTACCGGCTACGAAAAGCCATTCGTACATTGGACTGATGGGCATGGAAACTCGGGTTCTGCAGACATAAGAAAGGCAGAAGGAAAGTTGCCTTGGAGAATAGATTGGGCGGCTCGCTGGGGAATCCATGGAATAACCTGCGAACCAGCAGGAAAAGATCACGGAGCTGCTGGTGGGTCTTTTGACACAGGATTGCCAATTTGCAAATTATTGGGTTCTGAACCACCCTCAAAGATGGTTTACGAGTGGATTCAAGTTAAGGGAGCAGGGCCGATGTCTTCGTCATCTGGTAATACCGTTGGCCCAATTGAAGCCCTAAGCCTAGTGCCAGCTGAAATTCTGCGATATCTAATCGCAGGCTCCAAGATGAATCGCCATATCGATTTCAATACTGGCTCCGCCCTATTCCAGATGGCAGATGAATACGAGAGATTAGTTGCAGACCCACCAAATCCAGATGCTGAAGGCCTGACGAAAAGACAGCGAGTTGCTGCAATAACCCAAAGCGGAGCAATGCGACTAAGCCAAATTAATAGAGGAAGCGATCCTGTTGATTCTCTAGCAGGAGTTACATTCCGCCACTTAGCAATGCTAGCACAAATCAAAACTTCCGATAATGATGTTTGGAATTCACTAAGAAATAGTGGCCACCTAAGTGGTGAGCCGAATTCAGCCTTACAAAATAGATTGGAACGTATGCGAAACTGGATTGAAAGTATACATTTCCCAGAAGATGCAAGAATCAAAATTCAAGAGAAAATTGATGATAATGCACGTGCACAACTAAGCCCAAAGCAAATTACATTCCTAGAAAGATTGGCTGTTGAACTTATAGATTCTGAATGGTCAGATGAAGCCATAGGCAATACAATTAGATCAATATCTCCAGATTGCGGAATCAGTGGAAGAGAAGCCTATATTGCCCTCTATTGGGCAATGTTGGGACGGGAACATGGACCAAAGGCTTCATCACTAATTTTGGAAATTGGGAAATCCGCTGCCATTGAATTATTCAATTCATAGGTCAAGAATCTTCATTCGATGTTTCAAGAAGTAATGTAGTACCAATAAAGCCTCCAGCGAAACCGGCACCGAAGGAACCTAGTTCCAAAATTGAAGAAAATATCGATTCTAGTGAATCGGCTATCCAACTTAAGATATCATTAGCAATTTCCAAAAGACGTCCGAGGTTGATTGTAATTATGCCAGAAGCCGCGAGGAATCCCAAAAATGAGAATTGAGCTAAAGCGATTATTTTCATCGCTTTCTGTGATATTCTAACTAAGAATGCTACTGTGGCTCCAAAAAGGAATCCAAGGATTCCCTTGAATCCGTAATTCAAAATAGCCTCCATTTCTCCACATTCCTAATTTAGAATCGCGATATCAAGTAGCCTCGGTTCAGGCATTCCCTCTTTGGCCTCAGCGATTGCCTGTACTTCCATGCTTGCTCCAGCCATCGTTGTTACAAATGGAATATTGAGTTCGACTGCTAGCCTGCGCATCATATTTCCATCCAATACCGCACCTCCTGTGCTCCTAGGGGTATTGATTATCAATTGAATATTACCTTGTCTCATTAGGTCTAGAGCATCTGGAGTAAGGCCCTCATTAATTCTATAGCAGGTCTGGACATTTATTCCACCTGAATCCCTGAGAACATGTGCTGTCCCTCTTGTTGCGTAAATAGTGAATCCCATCTCCTCCAATTCTTGAGCCAAGGGGATAACATCGTGTTTGTCGGCATTCTTGACCGTGATGTAGACTCCACCTTCAGTTGGTACCGGGATTTCTGTTGCCAAGCGTGCTTTCAGGTAAGCTGCAGCTGCGCGCTTATGGCTTCCCATTACTTCTCCAGTACTCTTCATCTCTGGCCCTGGGGCGGGGTCAAGACCTCGTAATTTGATGAAGGGGAATACCGGTGCTTTGACACAAACAGCCTCACTCTGCGGTTCTGGAAAATGAAGGTCCGCTAATTTCTCTCCCATCGTTAGACGGGCTGCAATACGAGCGAGTGGAACACCGGTTGCCTTGGCCACGAACGGGAATGTTCGTGACCCACGTGGATTTACCTCCAGAACATACAATGTTTCTCCACGAATGGCGTATTGAATATTGAAACAACCCTTTACTCCAAGTTGAATACCAATTTTTCTTGTCCAATCTTCAACTTGCGCTAATATTTTCTTTGAGACATTTTGTGGAGGAATAAAGCAAGTTGAATCCCCTGAGTGTATTCCTGCCTCCTCTAGGTGCTCCATTATCGCTCCAATTAGTACCTCGCTACCGTCACAAACCGCATCAACATCTAATTCTATAGCGTTACCAAGATATTCGTCAACCAATAGAGGACGGTCTGGAGAAAGGAATGCTTCCTCCATATATGCATCTAACTGCCGGTTATTGGATAATATCTCCATACCTCGGCCCCCAAGTACGTAGGAAGGGCGAATTAAAACGGGATAACCTATTTCTTGAACCGCTTCCCTAACTCCTTCAGGAGTACTCGCAGTAGTTCCATTAGGCATCCTCAGACCGATCCTATTCGCAAATGCTTCGAAGCGTTCTCTATCACTTGCTTCATCAACTGCATCTGGGGTTGTCCCTTGCATAGCTAAGTTGAGACCCATTCCTTCTAGATGAGGGAGCCTACCTGCCAATGGTAGAGCAAGATTGATTGCTGTTTGACCACCAAATTGCAGTAAGATTCCATTGGCCTTCTCACGTAGCAAAATCTCCGCCGAATGTTCCAATGTCAATGGATCAAAGTATAATCGGTCACTGGTATCAAAATCCGTGGACACTGTCTCGGGATTATTGTTAATGATAATTGCTTCATGTCCCAATTCTCTTATGGCCCCAACAGCATGGACACAACCGTAATCGAATTCTATACCTTGTCCAATTCGAATAGGCCCGCTACCAACCACAACAATGCGTTGCTTGGTGAAATCATCGATTCCTGGAACGTGATCGATTCCAATTGGAGCCGAGCCTCCTTCATAGGTAGCGTAGTAATATGGAGTTACAGCGGCAAATTCGGCCGCACAGGAATCTACCATTCGGAACCTAGGGTGTATCTCTAATTCGTGCCTCCTCACCATAACTGCATCCTCATCAGAACCTTCTGGTAACGATTTGAAGCCACTTGCTGGGAAGCCAGCGAGTGCATCAGCGATGTGTAAATCGGTAAATCCTGCACCCTTCCATCTGCGCATCTCTAGAATGGGGATTTCTGATGTGCTCATCCCTAATTCTCCGGCCGCACGTATTTCGGTTTCGAGTGCAGCCATTTTCTCAAATCTATGTAGGAACCATCTAGTGATTCCTCCCGAAACATCTCGTATATCTTCTATGGAATATCCTCGTCTGAATGCCTCAAATAGAGCCCCCATTCTTCTATCACTAGGAATTCTTAACCAATCAATTAACATAGCTTCGGGTAATGGTTCACTTGCCCTTTCATCCATGGTTTCCCCACCTGAAGCATCTGCCATAGTGAGTGGTCTTGGATGAGGTTGGCCATACTCAAGGCTGGCCCAAGCCTTCAGGAAAGCCTCCTCAAAACAACGACCTATTGCCATTACTTCGCCAGTAGATTTCATCGAAGTCCCAATAGTTCGGTCAGCCGTTCTGAATTTATCGAAAGGCCATCGAGGAATTTTAACTACACAATAATCCAGTGTTGGTTCGAATGCAGCAGTAGTGCCTTCACCGGTTATTGGGTTAGGTAATTCGTCTAGCGTGTAACCTACAGCAATTAGCGCTGCCATTCTAGCGATTGGGTATCCTGTTGCCTTACTTGCTAGTGCTGAAGATCTTGAAACTCTTGGATTAACCTCGATTACCCGATATTCTCCAGTTGATTGTTCGATAGCGAATTGAACGTTACAACCTCCTTTGATATTCAATCTTCTAATAAGACGAAGAGCGGCATCACGTAGCATCTGATGGTCTCTATCTGATAGTGTCTGTTGCGGCGCAACGACCACTGACTCTCCAGTATGAACTCCCATTGGGTCAATATTTTCCATTGTACAGACAATGATTGCGTTATCGGCTCCATCCCTCATTACTTCATATTCATGTTCTTGCCAACCGAGGATGCTTTCTTCGATTAGTACCTGCCCTATTGCAGAATGTAGTATCCCTTGGCTTGCTATCTCTACCAACTCTCCCATATTGTGAGCAGTACCTCCTCCAAGGCCACCGAGTGTGAAAGCCGGTCTAATTAGAAGGGGGAAACCGCCGAGAGTATCAGCGGCCTGCATAACCGCTTCAATCGAATCACAAGCAATAGCTTTACAAACGGGAAGATCAATTTCCTCACAAACCTGTTTGAAAAGATCTCTATCTTCTGCCTCGTCAATGGATACCAAGTCACAACCGATTAATTCTACTTCCAATTCATCTAAACTACCATCATGAGCAAGGGCGGATGCAATATTGAGGGCTGTTTGTCCGCCCATTCCGGCGAGTAGAGCATCTGGTTTTTCGATTTCTAAAATTCTCTTTACAACCTCCGGCAATAAAGGTTCGATGTAAATACTATCTGCCATTTCTGGATCGTTTTGAATTGTTGCAGGATTGGAATTAATCAGAATAACTTCGTAACCATCTGCTCGCAAAGCCCGACAGGCTTGACTTCCAGAAAAATCGAATTCAGCAGCTTGACCAATGCGTATTGGTCCACTACCTAAAATTACAATTCGTTTCAAATCGTCTCTGCGGGGCATCAATTATCCCCCCTAGATTTAGGGATTGGAATTCCTGCTAAATGGTCATCTACCATACTGGCGAATCTATCGAATAGTGGAGACGCGTCATGTGGACCAGGGCAAGCTTCTGGATGATATTGGATTGTGAAGGCTCTCTTACCAATCAAATCTAGCCCCTCAACGGTTCTATCGTTAGCATTGACGTACCTTACGTTGAAGGGGGCCTCAAGTTCGTTGCTCCCACGCGCTGAACAGGCACCGGATGGATGAGGTGCAAGCATCCCTTTATCCGGATCTTCCACAGCAAACCCATGATTTTGGCTAGTGATGTAAACTCGGCCTGTTTCAAGGTCGACAACCGGTTGATTAGCTCCTCTGTGACCATATCGCAGTTTGTATGTGCGTAGACCCGCTGCAAGCCCCATTAATTGATGGCCCAAGCAGATACCCATCACAGGTAAA
>CETB01040067.1_pt1 | contig 22606 bp, 20 predicted proteins | sample 356381 | NCBI WGS metagenome assembly CETB01 (sample SAMEA2622545, study PRJEB7988) | marine metagenome | biome: marine biome (ENVO:00000447); feature: deep chlorophyll maximum layer (ENVO:xxxxxxxx); material: "saline water (ENVO:00002010), including plankton (ENVO:xxxxxxxx)" | depth 155 m | reverse complement strand
ATGACAGCACCTTCAACGGCTTGCTGGTTTAAGGAAAAGCAGCCCATGGTTACAAAACCCATATGAGCCACAGAAGAGTATGCTATTAATTTTTTCATATCTTCCTGGGCAAGAGCAACCAATGAAGTATAAATGATAGCAACAACACTCAAACCAAAAACAAAAGGCACAAAGTCTGCGGTAGCTATTGGCAACATTGGAATAGAGAAACGTAAAAATCCATAGCCACCAAATTTTAATAAAACACCCGCTAAAATAACCGAACCTGCTGTCGGGGCCTCAACATGGGCATCAGGTAACCAGGTATGAACTGGCCACATCGGAACTTTTACAGCAAAGGAAGCAAAAAAAGCTAACCATAACCATGGTTGCATGGAAACGGGAAAATCATAAAGAAGTAATTTTGTTATATCTGAGGTGCCAGAGTGCATAATCATTGAAATTATGGCCAACAACATCAAAACTGAACCTGCCAAAGTATACAAGAAAAACTTATAAGATGCGTAATTGCGCCGAGGACCACCCCATATTCCTATGATCAAGAACATGGGTATCAATACACCCTCAAAGAAAACATAAAATAACACCAAATCTAATGATGAAAACATACCAACCATAAAGGTTTCTAAGACCAAAAAAGCAATCATATACTCTTTAATTCTATCCCTAATCGTAACCCAACTGGCCAAAATACAAATAACTGTAAGAAAGGTAGATAAAATTACAAAAAATAGTGAAATTCCATCAACCCCCAAATGATAAGCAAGTCCAAGATTTTCTATCCAATATTTTTTTTCTTCGAATTGAAAACCTATTTTATTAACATCAAAATTTATCCAAATTCCTAGTGAGATAAGAAAAGTAATTATGGAAGTCCAGAGAGCTACTCCGCGCGTATTTCGCACTATCACTGCCTCGTCACCACGAATAAAGGTTATAAACAGAGCCCCAACAAGGGGCGCAAAAATCACTACAGAAAGCCAGGGGAAATCAGACATTTTCTAATTACCTATTATTAAGACCCAAGAAAGCAAAGCTGTAACTCCAAGAAGAATTGCAAAAGCATAATGGTAAACAAATCCCGTTTGAAGAGCCGCGGCGCGCTTTGCTAGATTTCTTACTGAAAGTGCAATACCATCGGGACCTACACCGTCAATTAAAGCCCCATCACCGGACTTCCAGAACCCGCGCCCCAACATAAAAGATTGCTTTACAAAAATACGGTCATAAATTTCATCAAAATACCACTTATTCAGCAAAAATTTGTAAATTGAAGAAAATTGCATAGACAATTTAACTGGAAGGTTAGGAACAAACATATAAAACAGATATGCCAATAGAATACCCCCCATCCCTACGAATAAAGGCATATATTTTATAAATGGCGGAACGTGATGAGCATTTTCAAGAGCAGTATGGGAAGGCAAAATAAAAATAGAATGCCCCCAGAATGCAGCCGCCTCAGAACCAATAAAATACGGAAAACATGTAAAACCTACAAATATTGCCCCAATAGCTAAAAAAACTAGGGGCAATATCATCACTGGCGGTGACTCATGAACATGAGCTAATGTGACCTCATCTGCCCTACTGTTACCGTGAAACGTCATAATAATTAGACGCCACGAGTAGAATGCAGTTAAGAATGCCGCAACAATACCCATCCAAAAAGCATACTTTCCGAACCATATTTCAGATGCCCAGGCTGCCTCAAGAATAATATCCTTTGAATAGTAACCTGAAAAAGGCCAAATACCAGCTAACGCCAAGCTACCTATCCACATTAGAATGTAGGTTACTGGGATCAACTTGTACAACCCGCCCATATTACGCATATCCTGCTCATCAGACATTGAATGTATTACCGAACCTGCCCCTAAAAATAGGAGAGCCTTAAAAAAAGCATGAGTGATCAAGTGGAATACACCTGCGGTATATGCAGATACTCCAAGCGCAAAGAACATGTATCCTAGTTGGCTACAAGTAGAATAAGCTATAACCCTTTTGATATCATTTTGTACGCAACCCACCGTCGCCGCAAAGATCGCCGTTGTGCCTCCAACTATAGTAACAACTGCAAGCGCTATATCAGAATATTCAAAAAGGGGTGAGAGGCGCGCTACCATAAAAACACCTGCAGTGACCATAGTTGCTGCATGTATCAAGGCAGATACAGGAGTAGGACCCTCCATCGCATCTGGCAACCAAGTATGCAATCCCAACTGAGCTGATTTACCCATTGCTCCAATAAACAATAACAAACAAATTACAGTTAAAGCGTGGAACTCACCACCAAAGACTTCAAAGTATGTAGTAGATTTTTCCCCACTCAGACCAAATATCACATCAAAACTCACACTTCCGAAAAGCATAAAAGTTGCAAAAATTCCTAATGCAAAGCCAAAATCTCCAACCCTATTAACTACAAAAGCTTTTATAGCAGCAGCACACGCTGAAGGTTTTTCATACCAAAAACCGATCAACAGATAGGAAGCTAAGCCCACTCCTTCCCATCCAAAAAATAGCTGTATAAGGTTGTTGGAAGTCACCAACATCAACATAAAAAAAGTAAATAAAGATAAATAACTCATAAATCGAGGAATAGATTTGTCGTGAGACATATAGCCTACTGAATAAATATGGATCATTGTTGAAATCCATGTGACCATTAACACCATCAATACTGAGAGAGTATCTCCGCGTAGAGCCCACTCAAAACTTAAGTCACCTGAATTAACCCATGTAAAAAGCGGTGTATAGTTTGGATTGTCTAAAACAACAATATCTATAAAGGAATAGGTTCCAGCCAAGGAGGCAATCAACATACCAGCAATAGTGACCACTTGGGCGGCACGATCAAATGACCCCCTTTTTATTTTACTTACTCTGGGTATTAAGAGGGATAGAGTCCCGGCTAAAATACTTCCCAACAGAGGCGAAAATATAGCTATCAAATACATCTCTACCTCAACTCATCCTCTCATCATCTTAATATCTTCTACAGCTATTGACCCGCGATTTCTAAAATAAACAACCAATATTGCTAAACCTATTGCCGCCTCCCCTGCAGCAACAGTGAGGATAAATAAAGCAAAAACCTGCCCAACTAGATCCCCGAGGTATGCCGAAAAAGCTACTAAATTAATATTTACTGATAAAAGAATTAGCTCTATTGACATTAGAATAATTATTACATTTTTTCTATTTAGGAAAATCCCAAAAACTCCTAAAGTTAGGATTATTGAAGATAAAATCAGATAGTGGGATATAGTTATTCCGCCCATCAAGCACCACTCCCTGTTGTTACTTTTTTAATTTCTATTGTATCCTGAGGGCGTCTATTAATTTGATCACTAATATTTTGTTTTCTTACATTTTCTCTTGATCTATGTGTTAATACTATTGCCCCAATCATAGCTACCAAAAGTATAAGACCTGCCGCCTGAAAAAAATAGATGTAGTTAGTATAAATCAAATTACCAATTGCTTCAGTATTAGTAACCTCATTAGCATTGGGCCTGGGTGCAGCAATTGAGCTCTGAGATTGGGATGAGATTATAAATCCCCCCAATGACAAGATTAGCTCCAAAAGCAAAATGAGACCAACCACTCCTCCCAATGGCAAGTACTGCAGGAACCCGTGCTTTAGCTCGGCAATATTGATATCTAACATCATCACAACAAACATAAATAAAACGGCAACCGCACCCACATAGACAACAACAAGAATCATAGCTAAAAACTCAGCACCTAATAAAACAAATAGACCTGCTGAATTGAAGAACGCCAATATAAGGAACAAAACGGAATGCACTGGATTTTTTGAAGATATAACCATTACAGCTGCAAAAACAGTAACTGCTGAAAATAAATAAAAAGCTAGCGTTTGTATAATCACAATACCAATCCCTTTGCCTCAATGTTTTCGATAAAAGAAGGCTACCTATAGGCAGAATCCGCCTCTATCCTAGCCGCCAATTCTGTCTCCCACCTATCACCATTAGCTAACAAACGTTCCTTGTCATAAAGAAGCTCCTCCCTAGTTTCTGTTGCAAACTCAAAATTAGGGCCTTCAACTATCGCATCTACCGGGCAAGCTTCTTGACATAAACCACAATAAATACACTTGACCATATCAATATCATATCTTGTCGTTCTCCTACTTCCATCTTCTCTAGCCTCAGCCTCAATAGTTATAGCCTGAGCCGGGCAAATGGCCTCACATAACTTGCAAGCTATACACCTTTCCTCCCCATTTGGATATCTGCGAAGGGCATGTTCCCCCCTGAACCTGGGACTTAGGGGGCCTTTTTCAAAGGGATAATTTAGAGTTACCTTAGCTCTAAAAAAATATCTTAAGGTTAGAAAAAGACCGGATAATAGCTCCAACAGAAACACTGACGTTATTATTCTCTTAATAAACATGGACTATTCCTAACTCCTAACAATTACCTGACTTAAATCAAAAAAAACAACTATACCTGCTACCACTACAACCGCAGCAAGTGAGATGGGCAGAAAAACCTTCCAACCTAGCCTCATTAACTGGTCATATCTGTACCTTGGAAATGTTGCCCTTACCCATAAAAAAATAAAAAGTATAAAGCACATTTTTGTAATAAACCAAATTGGCCCTGGCACCCAATTAAATGGAGCTATATCAAATGGCGGCAACCACCCTCCCAGGAATAGGATTGTAGTCATACCAGCCATTAAAATCATATTTGCGTACTCACCAAGGAAAAATAGGGCAAAGGTCATTGCTGAATATTCTACGTTATACCCCGAAACCAATTCGGCTTCAGCCTCCGGCATATCAAAGGGGTGCCGATTTGTTTCAGCTAACGTTGAAATAAAAAAGATTACTGCCATCGGAAATAGGGGAATAACAAACCATACTGTCTCCTCCTGAGCCCGCACTATTTCTGAAAGGTTTAAAGAACCGGCAACCAGTAATACTGTAATTATAACGAAACCCATTGAAACTTCATAGGACACCATCTGGGCCGCTGACCTGATAGCTCCTAAAAAAGCATACTTAGAATTACTAGCCCAACCAGCCATTAAAATTCCATATACCCCCAATGACGCAACGGCAAAAAGGTACAATATCCCCACATTAATATCCGAAATCACCAACCCTTCACCTACGGGTATCACTGCCCACGCCACAAGAGCCAAAACGAAGGTGAGCATTGGAGCAAATACAAACACCAACTTATTTGCCCCCGTGGGAATAATGGTTTCCTTAAAGAATAATTTCATCCCGTCAGCGATCGGCTGGAATAAACCATAGGGACCTACAACATTTGGGCCCCTTCTGAGCTGCATAGCACCTATAACCTTGCGCTCTGCATAGGTTAAATATGCAACTCCAATTAGCAGCGGCACCACTACCATTAAGATCTGAGCTACTATCCATATTAGAGGAAATACGTAATCATGCCAAAGCTCATACATCTACTAGGCTGCCTTCTCTTTTTTGGCCAACGCTACTTCAGTACATTCGGCCATCGTAGCCGAAGCTCTGCTGATTACATCTGTCATATAAAAATTTTCTATTGGCTGAATAAATTCACCGTCTTTAATTTCTCCTCTGCTACCAAACTCACCCCAGCTCGCCTCACTTAATTTATTTACATTAGAAAAAATAGGATTAACCTCTGACATCCTCTCCCTTACTTGTAATAAATTATCAAACGGTAACTTTTTACCTATTCTTTCTGACAAAGCTCTTAAAATGGCCCAATCCTCCTTTGCTTCCCCAGGGGGGAAAACGGCCCTTAGGGCTCTTTGGCACCTGCCCTCAAGGTTTACATATGTACCATTTTTCTCTGTATAAGCAGCGCCTGGTAAAATAGCATCAGCTCTATGCGCGCCCGCATCACCATGATGCCCCTGATAAATTACAAAAGCATCCCCCAAACGATCCATCTCAATTTCATCAGAACCTAACAAATAAATCACATCTATCTCTTTTTTTTCAGCAGCCCTCAGGATTTCCCGCGTACCTAAATCTTTGTTTGTTTTTGGAACAAACCCTAGATCTATCCCACCAACTCTGGACGCTGCTCTTTGAAGAACATTAAAGCCGTTCCATTTGGAATTAACTATATTAAACCTCTCTGCTAAATCTCTTGCCGCACCTAATATCGCCTCACCATCCTCCCTAGCTAAAGCCCCAGAACCGAGAATAAGCATTGGACGCCGAGCTTTAGCCAACTTATCACCAAATTCAGAGGGGTGCTCTAACATATTTTTAATTTCTTTAAGGTCTGGGCTTAAATGCTCGAAAGGGAACGTCAAATCAAACTCAGGCCCAATTACGCCAATAATTGCTCCATTGAGGTATTGTTTCCTAATACGTGCATTTAAAACAGGAGCCTCCCACCGAGGATTGCACCCTATTAGTAGAATAACATCAGCTCGATCAATTCCTTTTATCCCCGAATTAAAAATATAGCTTGATCTAGGTTTACCAAAAGCACCACTATCCTGACGGCAATCCAAATTATTGCATCCAAGTGTTTGCATTAAATCTTTTAACGACACTAGGGATTCACAGTCCACTAGATCCCCTGCGATAGCCGCCATTCTTTTTGGACTGGTATTATTCATTTTCTCTGCTATCACTGACAAAACTACGTCCCAACTTTCTTCTTCTAATTTTCCATTTCTTCTTACATACGGCCTGTCTAACCTCTGCCTACTAAGACCGTCACAAGCATGTCGGGTTTTGTCGGAAATCCATTCTTCATTGATTGAGTTATTAATTCTAGGCAAAACTCTCATTACCTCAGAACCTCTGCTATCAATACGGATATTAGACCCCATAGCATCAAAAATATCTATTGACTGAGTCTTAACCAACTCCCAGGATCGTGCTTTAAATTCATACGGCTTCGATGTGAGCGCACCAACCGGACATAAATCAACCAAATTACCAGACAGTTCCGAAGATAATGCCTTTTCAACATAGGTACCCACCTCCATATTTTCGCCACGTCCTGTCGCACCTAATTCTGGAACTCCTGCAATCTCCTGGGCGAACCTAATACATCTTGTACAGTGAATGCATCTAGTCATTATCGTAGAGACTAAAGGCCCTAAATACTTATTCTTAACTGCCCGTTTAGACTCCAAAAAACGGGACTTATCCAGGCCGTAGCCCATAGCCTGATCTTGAAGATCACATTCCCCACCTTGATCGCATATTGGACAATCAAGAGGATGGTTAATAAGGAGAAATTCCATAACCCCCTCTCTTGCCTTCTTTACTAAATCAGTATCTGTGTGAATAACCATCCCATCATTGATAGGCATTGCACACGATGCTATGGGCTTCGGAGAAGGTTCCATTTCAACCAAACACATCCTACAATTGCCGGCAATCGAAAGGCGCTCATGGTAGCAAAACCGAGGTATTTCTACGCCAGCTTCTTCACAAGCTTGCAAAACAGTCAAACCCTCTTCAACTTCAATATCACGACCATTTATTTTAATACTTGGCATAACCCTACCTAAGCCACATTTGTTGATTTAAACTGCCAAATTCGATCTTCCATCTCCGGTCTGAAATGCCTTATTAGGCCCTGTATAGGCCAAGCTGCTGCATCACCCAGAGCACAAATAGTATGACCTTCCACCTGTTTAGTTACCTCTTCAAGAAGATCTATTTCCTCTATTTTAGCATCCCCAACTACCATCCTCTCCATCATTCTATACATCCAGCCCGTGCCCTCTCTACATGGCGTACACTGACCACAGCTCTCGTGCTTGTAGAATGCGGAGAGACGAGCAATAGCTGCCACTATATCCGTACTTTTATCCATAACCATGACTGCTGCTGTGCCAAGCCCCGATTTCACCTCCGCTAGAGAGTCAAAATCCATTAAAACGTTATCACACAACTTTCTTGGCAAAACAGGAACCGAGGCCCCACCCGGTATAACAGCTAATAAATTATTCCAACCACCCCTGACACCTCCAGCATGTTTTTCGATTAGCTCTTTCAGAGGAATACTCATCTCTTCCTCAACTGTACACGGTTGCTCTACATGACCAGAAATATTAAATAGTTTAGTTCCTGCGTTGTTGGGTCGACCAAGTCCACTAAACCAACTTGCACCTCTTCTCAATATTTCTGGCACCACTGCAATAGACTCAACATTATTCACAGTAGTTGGACAACCGTAGAGACCCGCATTAGCTGGAAAAGGAGGCTTCAGTCTGGGCTGCCCCTTTTTTCCTTCTAAGCTTTCAATTAGAGCTGTTTCTTCTCCACAAATATAAGCCCCAGATCCACGGTGAACGTAAACGTCAAATTTCCAGCCTGAGTTACAGGCGTTATCACCAATTAAATCGGCATCATATGCCTCATTAATTGCATGTTGCAAAACTTCTATTTCTCTATAAAACTCGCCGCGAACGTAGATATATGCCACATGGGCTCCCATGGCAAAACCCGCTAACAAACATCCTTCTACTAATTTATGAGGCTCGTGCCTCATAATTTCTCGATCCTTACACGTGCCAGGCTCTCCTTCGTCAGCATTAATCACTAAGTAATGAGGGCGTTCACCAACATCCTTTGGCATAAAAGACCACTTTAATCCTGTGCTAAATCCGGCACCACCGCGACCTCTTAAACCTGATTCCTTTATTTCATTAATTATAGATTCTTTTCCCTTTTTTATTAAATTACCCGTACCCTCCCAGTCTCCTCTCAACCGAGCGCCTGATAAAAACCTCTCAGAATGGCCATATAAATTTGTAAAAATTCTATCATTATCTTTTAACATTTATTTACTCTCAATAGCTTCTTTACTCTGCTGAATTAGAGAAGTGAGCCCACCTATTGGCTCACAACTTTTACGATCGATTTGAGACCCTGGTTTAGGAGAATTGCCTGATGCTAATTCGGAAAGTATAGACTTTGTCGAGACTTCATTCAGGTCTTCATAATAATCATCATTTACTTGCATCATAGGTGCATTTACACAGGCCCCGAGACACTCAACCTCAGTGAGGGTGAACATAGCATCTTCACTTGTCTCACCAAAACTTATATTTAGCTGATTCTTACAAGCATCTACTACTTGATCTGAGCCACGCAACCAGCACGGCAAATTTGTACAAACCTGCACATGAAATTTTCCCACCTTCTTGAGGTTATACATTGTATAGAATGTAGCAACCTCGTATACTTTTATAAACGGCATATCCAAAGTTTCAGCAACGTAATCCATAGCAGCACGAGACAACCAGCCCCCATTTTGTCTCTGCGCCAACTCCAAAAGAGGCATAACCGCACTTGCTTTCCGACCCTCAGGGTACTTAGCTATTTCTACCTCGGCCAAGTCCTTGTTTTGCGAACTAAACGAAAAACTATCCAACCCCATTTCACCATCAATAACTTTGTTCATCGGTCGATTTCTCCAAATACGACGTCAATAGACCCAATATTTGCTACAACATCTGCAAGCATATGACCGCTAGACATCATGTCTAAAGCCTGCAAGTGGGCAAACCCAGGGGCTCTTATTTTACAACGATAAGGTTTATTTGTTCCATCTGACACCAAAAATACTCCGAATTCTCCTTTTGGTGCCTCAACCGCAGTATAAGTTTCTCCTTCCGGAACATGATACCCTTCAGTGTAAAGTTTAAAATGATGAATCAATGCTTCCATAGAATGTTTCATTTCTTCTCTAGACGGTGGGGTTACTTTGTTATTATCAGTAGAGATTGGACCAGGGGGTATTTCTTTCACACATTGATGAATTATTTTCAATGACTCCCTCATCTCGTACATTCTGATTAAATAACGATCATAGCAATCCCCGTTCTTACCAATAGGTATATCAAAATCCATCTTCTCATAAACATCATAAGGTTGCGACTTGCGTAAATCCCAAGCAACACCTGATGCCCTAAGATTTGGGCCCGAAAATGCCCAATCATTTGCTTGTTCTGCAGAGACAATGCCCACATCAACGGTTCTTTGCTTGAAAATTCTATTATCAGTTAGTAACCCCTCAAGCTCATCAATCATCTTTGGATACTCATTAGCCCAACTCGAAATATCATCAAGAAGTCCTGCGGGAAGGTCTTGTGCAACCCCCCCTGGTCTAAAATAAGCCATATGAAGTCTAGCACCACTAGCCCTCTCACAGAACTCCATCAATATTTCCCTATGTTCAAAAGCCCATAGCATAGGAGTCATAGCACCTACATCCATTGCATAGGCAGTGATATTCAAAATATGATTAAGGATTCTGCCAATTTCTGCGTATAGAACTCTTATATATTGAGCTCTTGGCGGCACTTCCATATCAGCTAACTTCTCAACGGCAAGAGCAAACGCATGCTCCTGATTTTGGGGAGCTACATAGTCCAGACGATCAAAATATGGCACTGCCTGCAAGTATGTTTTATTTTCGATCAATTTTTCAGTGCCACGATGGAGCAGACCTATGTGGGGGTCGGCTCGATCTATGACCTCTCCATCCATTTCAAGTACCAATCTCAACACTCCGTGCGCGGCCGGATGTTGGGGGCCAAAATTAAGTGTAAAATTCTTAATTTGCTGGTCTGGCATTATTTTAACCTACCATCTTTGGGGTCAGGGACATCTTGAATGATTTCATCTTTATTTATATTCATACCTTCCCATGGGCTCAGAAAGTCAAAATCTCTATATTCCTGGGTCAATTTTACCGGCTCGTAAACAACTCTTTTTTGGGCATCATCATATCTAACTTCAACATACCCAGTTAAAGGAAAATCTTTACGGAGAGGATGTCCATCAAATCCATAATCTGTCAAAATTCGACGCAAGTCCGGATGGCCGGAAAAAAATATCCCAAATAAATCCCAAATTTCTCTCTCCCACCAGTCAGCAGAACTAAAAACCTTACTAACTGACGGAATCGAAGAATTGTCATCCAGCATCACTTTGACCGTAACGCGATTGTTGTGTACAAGACTAAGAAGGTTATAAACCACCTCAAATCTCTGAGGTCTCTCGGGATAATCTACTCCGCAAATATCCATTAATTGTTTGAACTGACAATTAACATCATCGCGCAAAAAAACTAGGAGTTTTGCAATATCTTCCTTATCGACAATAGCCACTAGTTGGTCTCCAACTATAGACAAGTCTTTAACGATGGCCCCCATCCCATCTCTGATAGACTCTGCTACACTCTCTATTTCCTGTAGGTCAGACATATTCAATTTTTATGAGGACCACTTGCTCATCGCATGATAGTCCCAGTACGACGAATTTTTTTCTGGAGTTGCAATATACCATAGACCAAAGCCTCCGCCGTTGGGGGGCAGCCTGGAACATAGATATCAACAGGTACTACTCGATCACAACCCCTTACAACTGAATAAGAGTAATGGTAATATCCTCCGCCATTGGCACATGATCCCATGGAAATAACATATCTTGGCTCAGCCATTTGATCATAAACCTTCCTAAAAGCTGGCGCCATCTTATTGGTGAGAGTACCTGCCACAATTATTACATCCGATTGACGGGGACTAGGCCTTGGGACAACACCAAAGCGATCCAAATCATAACGTGGCATATAAGCATGCATCATTTCTACAGCGCAGCAGGCCAAACCAAAAGTCATAGGCCAGAGCGAGCCAGTTCTCGCCCAATTTACTAATTTATCAAGACTGCCAACAACAAAACCTTTGTCAATTAGGTCTTCGGACATATTGCTAAATACAAGATCGCTCTCTGAAACACTCCCTTTTTTATTAGGGATGTCCAAATTGCCAGTTCTCACTCCCACTCTAACGCTCCCTTCTTCCATTCATAGATAAAACCTACTGTCAAAATAAGCAGAAAGATAACCATTGAAAAAAATCCAAATACGCCAATATTTCCAAGCGAGACAGCCCAAGGAAACAGGAATGCAACCTCTAAATCAAAAATAATAAAAAGTATAGCTACCAGGTAAAAACGAACATCGAACTTTATACGGGCATCTTCAAATGGCTCAAAGCCACATTCGTAAGCCGACAATTTTTCTTGATCTGGTTTTTGCCTAGCTACAATAAGGGAGGCAGTAACAATGGCCAATGCAAGCCCAACTGCTAGACCTAGAAAAATTAATATTGGCAAATATTCAATAAGGAGGGAATTCATATACTTTCAACTTGATCATTAAACTTACATATTAGACTTACTAAAAGTCCCCAATTTTTATATAGTTTACTTAAGATCATATGCAAAAAAATACAGCAATGTGGCGGGAGCGACGGGACTCGAACCCGCGACCTCCGGCGTGACAGGCCGGCATTCTAACCAACTGAACTACGCCCCCAACTAGCACTAGTAATTAAGGCTGTGTAATAGACGTATTTATACGTGTCAAGCATACTCACTCATTTTTCCAGTGTAGAACGACAACCACTCTGAAAGCAGCAGATTTTCTTAAGAACCACTTCTCAAATCTTGTTCACATTTTAGGGGATTTACAAACATAGTCCAAGCTATTTTGTCAGCAATTAAAATTAATGCTGACGCTTAGTTGTTATATACCAAGGAGATCACCTACGTTTAACTTCAAAACAAAAGTTATTACTGCCAATATCATAGCTATTAGCAAAAGATCTATAATAGTTATCTTCATACAGATATCGAACTAGACCCACCCCTCCTTATTCAAACAATACGAAAATAAGCAGGGTTGGGACTAGTTTTCTAAACAGTTAATCGTCTATCTCATCCACTACTGCGCCAGTTGCAACTGTTAGAGCGCAAACCGCGGCGGCTGGAGGAAAAAATGCAATCGCTACACCACATCCAACGACACCAATAGATTTTCCAGGATTTTCTGAAATTACAGCTCCATAACCATCATCCTTAGCAAAACTATTATGTGGCAATGCTAGGAACGAAAGCAAACAGACCACAACCCCTAAAAAGCACAAATATTTTTTAAACATAAGTAAACCTCCATTTTTAATCAACTAGATAATATTCCCGATTCTAAAAATATTCAACACAGGTATTTGTTTTAAATAGAACTCATTTAATCAAGCCCTAATAAAACTAAACAACATTCGCGATACCATCGCATGTTTCTTTCGCATCCTCCTTTAGATTTACACCAGTTCCATTACATTGGTCACAAGGAACCTTTTTTAGATATTTTTGTGGATTAGTTAATATTGACCTCTCTCTATGAGGATGGGTCCACCCCTTTGTAGATAACACTACCAACTCTCCCTCATGACAATTTTGGCACTCCATAGAGCCTCTCCTAGTAATATTAATTTTGAATTATAATTACTAAGATAACTAATAAATCTTTCCAAAAAATAAATATAAAAGACCCCTTTCTGGCTAAAAATAAATCCGTTTTTTAGAAAGTAAAATTGTTTAGGGAATTTTTTCCCACTTGCTCAATCTGATACTTAGAGCACAATGAACCCTAAGCTCACAATTTGTGGTGGGCGATGACGGGATCGAACCGCCGACCTTTCGGGTGTAAACCGAACGCTCTCCCAGCTGAGCTAATCGCCCCTACCGACCAAATTTGCCAAAATAAAATTAAATTAATATTTTTTAAAACTTATCGAAATAAAACACATTTTAAAAGGGGTTAACCTAAGATTATAGCAAATTTTTTTCACAAACCAACAGAGCCGACCTATGAAGCGGTCGGCCCTGATTAAGTCGAAGCCCAAAGGGCTATTTCTAGATCATTAACGATTAACAGAGTCTTTTAGACCCTTACCAGCTTTGAATTTTGGCTGCTTTGAAGCAGGAATTTGAATAGCTTCACCAGTCCTCGGATTTCGCCCCGTAGTAGCCTTTCTATTAGCTACCGAAAAGGTCCCAAACCCAACTATACGGACTTCTCCCCCGGAGCTCAAAGCACCAGAAATGGAATCGAAGACACCATCTACAGCCTTGGCCGCATCTGATTTTGATAGACCTGCGTTACTAGAAACCGCAGAAACAAGATCATTTTTGTTCACCTTGAGATCCCCTCTTTTGTTGATTTTCGGTTAAAACAAAGTGGTACCTTTCAAGTAACCACCACACTACAAAAACACGCTGATTGTAATTCTGATATCTAGATGTCGTCAATAAATGACGTAAGAATTTTTTAAAACTACTGAGAACTCATTGAAAACAATACAGTTTTTAGATAAAAAATATCCTAAAAATTACAAAATAGGTTTAGAAAATAACTATTTATATTACAGTATAGCGAATCAAGTATATTCTAATTAAACTTAATGTTTTACTAAACCCTCTGCATCACCATCGCTATCACCGGATGAACTAGCAACGTTAGGATGACTCTCATCCTCTTCGTCCCACTGAATTGGCACTAGCCTTTTAGTCAATGCATATTCCAACACCTCTTCAACACTTGTAACTGAGGTAATCTTAAGAGACCTTTTAACATTATCTGGGATCTCATCTAGATCCTTTTCATTTTCCTTTGGAATTAAAACTTCGTTGATTCCACCCCTCAGCGCGGCCAATAGCTTTTCTTTCAGGCCTCCTATTGGAAGTACACGGCCTCTTAGAGTTACTTCACCTGTCATGGCCAAGTCTTTTCTAATAGGAATGCCCGTCAATACTGACACGATTGATGTAACCATGCCAACCCCAGCGGATGGACCATCTTTAGGGGTGGCGCCTTCTGGCACATGAACGTGTATATCTTTTTTGCCATAAAGATTAGGTTTAACCCCAAAATCTAGTGACCGGCTCTGAACAAAAGACTTTGCAGCTTGGATCGATTCCTGCATAACTTCACCAAGCTTTCCAGTAATAGTCATTTTACCCTTTCCAGGCAACATCACTGCTTCTATGGTCAAAATCTCCCCACCAACTTCGGTCCATGCTAACCCATTAGTTACACCAACAATATCCTCTTCCTCAAGCTCCCCATAATGAAACTTATGCACCCCAGCATATTTTCGAAGATTTTGCTTAGTAACAAAAACCTTCTTAATACTAGTAGTCAAAATTTCCTTAGTGGCTTTACGCGTTAAATTCGCAAGCTCTCTTTCCAAGTTTCTTACACCAGCCTCTCTAGTGTAAAACCGGATAACATCCCTTAGAGCTGGTTCCGAGATTGCCCACTCATCGGTCTTTAAACCATGCGATTCCTTCTGTTTCTCGATCAAGTGCCGCTTAGCTATTTCTACCTTTTCATCTTCCGTATAACCATGTATCCGTATGACTTCCATTCTATCCATTAACGCATCTGGGATACGCAATGTATTTGCTGTAGTTACAAACATTACGTCGGAAAGATCATAATCTATTTCTAAATAATGGTCCTGAAATGTGTCATTTTGCTCAGGGTCTAGAACTTCCAAAAGGGCTGAAGCAGGATCCCCCCTCCAGTCTGAACCCATTTTGTCAATTTCATCCAACAAAAATAATGGATTGGAAGCCTTCACCTTTTTCATTCCCTGAATAATTTTTCCAGGCAAAGATCCAATATAGGTTCTCCTATGACCACGAATTTCTGCCTCGTCCCTAACACCACCTAGAGACATCCTAACAAAATTTCTACCAGTCGCCTGGCCAATAGATTTACCAAGCGACGTCTTTCCAACACCTGGTGGCCCAACCAAACATAATATAGGGCCTTTTAACTTTTTTGTCCTCTGCTGAACAGCAAGATATTCGAGAATTCTCTCTTTAACTTTTTCAAGCCCATAATGGTCGGCTTCTAAAATAGATTGGGCATTATTGATATCTTTTTCAATTTTAGTTTGTTTACGCCACGGAATGCTTACCATCCAATCTAGATAATTTCTAACAACTGTAGCCTCTGCCGACATTGGGCTCATATTTCTAAGTTTTTTTAATTCAGTTAGGGCCTTTTCTCGCGCTTCTTTTGACAATTTTGTTTTATTTATTTTTTCTTCTAGCTCCTGAGTCTCGTCCTTACCTTCCTCAGTTTCCCCGAGCTCTTTTTGAATAGCCTTCATTTGCTCGTTCAAATAATACTCTCTTTGAGTTTTTTCCATCTGCCGTTTTACACGGGTTCTTATTTTTTTCTCCACTCTAAGCACGCCTATCTCTGCTTCCATAAAGGCTATTACTCTTTCCATTCTTTCAGCTAATTCGTCTATCTCTAAAAGTTCTTGTTTCTCAGAAATTTTAAGCGAAATATGGGACGCAACAGTATCCACAAGTTTACCCGGTTCTTCTATCTGGTTTATTGATGCTAGAGCCTCAGTTGGAACCTTTTTATTAAGCTTAATATATTTCTCAAATTGAGCTACTACAGATCTTGACAGAGCTTCTAATTCTTCATCAGGACCCAATTGTTCCGGAACTATATCTGCATAAACTTCATAGTAATTGTCATTTTCCGTAAACCTAATAACTCTAGCACGGGCCTCTCCTTCTACCAGAACCTTCACTGTACCGTCTGGTAATTTTAATAATTGCAATACCGTAGCTATAGTCCCGACTCTATAAATATCTTCACGCACGGGATCATCGTCTGCTGCATTCTTTTGGGCAATTAGCAGAATTTGCTTGTCTTCCTTCATAACATCTTCAAGTGCTTTGACAGATCTCTCCCTCCCCACAAACAATGGCACAATCATATGAGGGAATACCACTATGTCTCTAAGCGGTAGGACTGGATAAACTTCTCCGGCTGCACGGTTCACAATAATTCTCCTAAATCACATAAAACATTCATTCCGACACAATCACCTCATCTAATTCCTAAAACTTTGCAAGATCCAGCTGCCGGAAAAATTAAGCACTACTATCCATATCATCTTTCCTGTCTCCATAGATATATAGTGGCCTTGCACCTTCACTTGCAACCTCCCTATTAATAACAACCTCCTCAACACCATCCATGGCAGGTAATTCAAACATTGTATCTAAAAGTATATCCTCTAGAATCGACCTTAACCCGCGTGCACCGGTTTTCCTATCAACCGCTTTTTCAGCTATGGCTTCCAAGGCATTATCTAAGAAACTCAATGATACCTCCTCCATCTCAAAAAGTCTCTGGTACTGTTTTACGAGAGCATTTTTAGGAGTAGTAAGAATTGATATCAAGGATTCCCTATCTAAGTCATGAAGTGTTGCAACTACAGGTAATCTGCCAACAAACTCTGGAATAAGACCAAACTTCAACAAATCTTCGGGTTCAGTATCCTGAAGTATATCTCCAATGTCTCTATCTTCTGGGGCTCTAACATCCGCACCAAAACCAACGGAAGACCCTTGGCCTCTAGCTGAGATAATTTTTTGCAAACCATCAAATGCTCCGCCACAAATAAATAAAATATTAGTGGTATCAACCTGCAAAAATTCTTGCTGAGGATGTTTGCGGCCACCTTGAGGCGGAACACTAGCTACGGTACCTTCCATTATCTTTAGAAGGGCTTGCTGGACACCCTCTCCCGACACATCGCGTGTTATTGAAGGGTTATCCGATTTCCTAGAAATCTTATCAACTTCATCAATATAAACTATACCTCTTTGCGCTCTCTCCACATTATAATCAGCAGACTGTAAAAGCTTTAGGATAATATTCTCAACATCCTCGCCAACATAACCAGCCTCTGTCAGAGTCGTAGCATCAGCCATTGTGAATGGCACATCAAGTATCCTAGCAAGTGTCTGCGCTAACAGCGTTTTGCCACATCCGGTCGGACCTATTAGTAAAATATTTGACTTCGCCAACTCAACATCAGATGACTTAGCCGAGTTACCTAACCTTTTATAATGATTGTGAACAGCGACTGATAAGACACGTTTGGCATGTTTTTGCCCCACCACATAATCATCTAATACATCGCATATTTCACTGGGCGTTGGAACTGTGTCCCCAGATTTTGTTATCTGACCCTTATTTTCCTCACGAATTATATCCATACAGAGTTCAACACATTCATCACAAATGAAAACTGTTGGCCCTGCGATTAACTTCCTAACCTCATGCTGACTTTTTCCACAAAAAGAGCAATAAAGTGTGTTTTTTGATTCATTGTCTTCAGAACTACTGGTCATAAATCCTCCAAACCAGGAAAGTTAATACTTTTAATTTCTTAAACTAGCAAAACTTAAATACCTTACAAATTTTTATTTCCGCGGTTAGTCAGCATTATTATCTTCATTAGAACCCTTATCTGAACTTACTTCTTCTAGTTCAGGTCGCTTATCCACCACCTGATCAATTAAACCAAATTTCTTTGCTTCTTCGGGACTCATATATCTATCTCTCTCAACTGCCTCTTCAATCACCTTAAAATCCTGCCCTGTGTGAGCCACGTAAATATCATTTAACCGCTTTCTTAAATCTAATATCTCTTTAGCTTGAATTTCAATATCTGTTGCTTGCCCTTGAGCACCACCAGAGGGTTGGTGAATCATTATTCTTGAATTTGGCAACGCAAACCGTGCAGCTTTTTCTCCAGCAGCTAATAACAAGGAACCCATTGAAGCAGCCTGACCAATACACACAGTAGAGATGGCTGGCTTAATATATTGCATTGTATCGTAAATTGCTAACCCCGAAGTAACAATTCCGCCTGGGGAGTTGATATAAAAGGCAATATCTTTCTTCGGATTCTCGGATTCCAGGAACAAGAGTTGCGCGCATACTAAACTGGCTACATTATCTTCTACGGGACCAGTCAGAAAAACTATTCGCTCTTTAAGAAGTCTTGAATAGATGTCGTAAGCCCGCTCCCCACGATTAGTAGTCTCAACCACCATAGGCACTAGTGCATTACTGAAAATTTCAATTGGATCTCTCATTACATCACTTAATTTTAATTTTACTACTTATATATCTGTGTTGTATTTCTTTTTAATCAAGGTCAAACCATTTTTATTAAATAAGATTTAGAGCTTATATTACTTAGTCTTAGCCTTTTTTTTTGCTGCACTCTTTTTCTTTTTCGAAGCTTTTTTCTTTACAGTTTTTGATTGATTCGTACTTTCTACTTTTTCACTTTCCTCCTCACTCATAAATTGATCTGGCGAAACAACTCTTTCTTTAAGATTGGCCCCTTCTAAAATAAAATCAACAACCTTATCTTCCAACAAACCTGACTCCAACGCTGCCGCAATTTGTGGGTTTCGGGTGTAGGTGTCTCGAATTTCACTTTCCTTCCCAGGTTGTCGTTGAATTTCCTGCTGAATTTCCTGTTGAAGGCGCTTGTTTAACTCTTCCGGTGTAACCTTTAAATCTTCAACTTTAGAAATCTCCGCAAATATTAGGCCAATTTTTATACGCCGCTCAGCAATCTCCTTGAATTCTAATTTTAGCTGATCATCGGTTTTATCTTTATCCCCCTCGTCAACCTGATCCGGATTTTCCTTTCTGCGATTATCGTATTCTTGCCAAATATTATTAAATTCCTGTTCTGACATATCTTCAGGGAGATCAAAGTTGTGTGCTTTATCTAATAGATCTAATAATTGGCGCTTAAGCCTCATGCGACAAATCGTCTCAAACTCTTTTTCGTGACTTTCTTTTATCTGAGTTTTTAGCTCTTCAATATTCTTTAAACCTAATTTCTTAGCTAATTCATCATCAATGGTGGCTGGTAAACTCTCTTGTAGCTCTTTTATTTCCACTTCAAAAGTAACAGGCTTTCCAGCTAATTCTTTGGTATAATTCTCGGGAAAATCAACATTAACAGAGCATTTTTGTCCTACTTTCTGACCAATGATTTGTTCCTCAAATCCTGGAATGAATGCCCCAGAACCAATTTCGAGTGGATAATCCTCTGCTTTACCCCCACTAAATTCCTCGCCATTAATTCGACCCACAAAATTGATTACGGCAATATCACCTTTTTGTATAATATCTCTTCCTTTTAATGGCTTCGTGGTTTTTTGCCCCTCCGCAATCCGGCCAACAGCAGCTTCCACATCTTCCGACGTTGGCGATACTTTTAGCTTCTCGAGTTTAATGGACTTAAAATCCATAATGTCGATCTTTGGAAAAACCTCTAACTCCATAGTATATTCAAGATCACTCCCATCATCGAACTTATCAATTTCAATTTTGGGCTGAGCTACTGGCCTCAATTCTTTTTCTTGCAGCGCAGATTGACTTGTATCTGTAACCGTCTTCTCTAAAATTTCGCCCATAACTGCAGATCGGTGGGTTTGCTTTAATAGCTTTACCGGAATTTTTCCCGGACGGAAGCCTGGCATCCTTGCTGTTTTTGCGACCTCCTCAAGCCTAGTATCAACCTGTTTCTCAATCTCCTCCGCGGATACTGTGATTTTATATGCCCGCTTTAGCCCTTTATTTAGTTTCTCTGCTACTTGCATTATTATTCCAATCCATCCTTTTCAGTTTTATTTGTAACCAAACAAACTTGCAGTACAACTCTAAAATGGTGCGGGTGAAGGGACTTGAACCCCCACTTTCCTAAGAAAACAAGGACCTAAACCTTGCGCGTCTACCAATTCCGCCACACCCGCAAATAAGAAAAAAGGCTCTAAAAAAATAGTAGAATGCGCAATTTATAAAATAAAGCGGTTCTGTCAATGTAGCATGTTGGGGATATTTAAATTAGGTATGTAAAAATAAGATTAATTACCAAGGATATTCTTGACTTTAGAAGAAACATTTATATCCATTCCGCTTTGATAAATTTCATGATTTGACTCTATTTCTTCCAATACATATCGGTAATTAACCATTAAACCAGCTGACTGCCTGACACCCTTCTCGGAAATATCAGCACCCCAGTTTATTTGTTCAACTCTGGCTCCATTATTTAGGTGAAAGTGAGCTACAGAGTCTAAAGCAGTGCCCGAGGGTCTTTTAGCATTAAGTATGTAGTGGTAGCTAAGTCTTGTAAGAATAGGCCTAAGTTTTTCATAAACTTTGGATTCAACAAATAAATTTTCTTTGGTCAAATAGCTAACAAACTTTTTACCAATATCTTCATCTAAACCTAATGTTTTTATAGCTTCAATTTGGGAGGATTCCAAAAGCTGCAGCATGTCTTTATCCCTACCTCTCAACCAATCTAAAAACCCCGGCATCGGAGATAATGTAGAAAAATTTTTTAACCCGCTGAACTCCTGAGTCAATTTGTCAACGACTCTCTTTATCAAGAAGTTTCCAAAATTTATCCCAGTTAGACCTTTTTGCGCATTAGAAATTGAGTAGAAAATTGCCGTGTCATATACCTCATCAGAACTCTCCCTACTGCTAGAACCAGAGAGTAATTGCTGTATGCTCGTTGCCATACCGTTAACTAAAGCTACCCATACAAAAATTAGGGGCTCATCCGGCATTTTAGGATGAAAAAATGCAAAACACCTTCTATCAAGTGCTAAACGACTTTTTATATCAGACCAGCCCTTTATCTCGTGAACAGCTTCATAATCAATCAATTTTTCAAGAAGTGAGGCAGGTGCGCTCCAAGTGATTTGCTCTAACTCAAGAAAACCAATGTCAAACCATGAAAATAATAAAGATTTTAAATCCTGCTCCAAAAACCCTAACTCAACGTCATCCCTTGACCAATCAAGTAAATCACCCCTCATATCGACAAGAAATTTTACACCGTCAGGCAACTCATTAAATTGCCTGAGTAATTTAACCCGCGGCGGAATCAAGGCCTCCCGAAGACTAGACTCCCACATTTCTCTAGAAACGGTATCATTAACTTTCGTGAGTCCGTCTAACTTCTCCTGGATAATATCACTATCTATCCTAAACTCAGTGGCCAAAATTTTTAGGAATGTTTTTCGACCCAAAGAGCTTAACGTGAGATAAATATGGCCTAGGTTAGTGGCTCGAGCCCGCGCCGAAACCTCTCCGCCTCGCATCTCCAAACAGTTTTGTATTTGTTTGACAAGCTCTTTAGTATCGCCTTTTGTTAAATCTTCATGAAAATCCGAGTATCCCCATTCATCCTCAGCCAATCCAACCTTTGCTAGTGCCAATCTAAGACTCTTAAAAGCCTTTTCCCAAAATCCAATTTTAATTATTGAGTCCATAATGTTTCCAGATGGTCTTTAAACAAACTGTTTCAACTCAGATGGTATATTTTTTATTACATCCTCTGCTATTAGTCCGGGACCAATTTTCCTAGAAATTCCTCCGGTTAGCCATACTGCGGCGCAGGCAGCCTCAAAAATTGGCATGCCCTGGCCAATTAGACCTAATATTAGCCCTGACAATACATCACCTGTTCCTCCAGTGGCAAGATAAGGCGAGGCATTTGAATTTATTGCGACCCTTCCCTGTGGCTCAGCTATGATTGTATCATATCCCTTAAAAACAATTATTGACTTGGTCAGGTTTGAGGCATTTATGCTTGCTTCAACTTTGTTTTCAAAATCACCAAATAACCTTCTAAATTCTCCCTCGTGAGGCGTAAGAATAACATTTCCATTTATATTTTCAAAAAGCTCTTCTGGGCATTCATGAAAAACAGATAACGCATCTGCATCAATTACGGTCGTTATACTAGTTTTCAAAAGAGATATTACATTATTTTTAGTATTTTCAGTTTGGCCGTTCCCAGGCCCTACTAAAGCACACGTGTATCGCTTTTCCTTAAATTGATCTATGATTTCATTTGAGTTCTTTAT
>CETB01358623.1_pt1 | contig 22703 bp, 20 predicted proteins | sample 356381 | NCBI WGS metagenome assembly CETB01 (sample SAMEA2622545, study PRJEB7988) | marine metagenome | biome: marine biome (ENVO:00000447); feature: deep chlorophyll maximum layer (ENVO:xxxxxxxx); material: "saline water (ENVO:00002010), including plankton (ENVO:xxxxxxxx)" | depth 155 m | reverse complement strand
AGCCAAAAAAAGCGCACTTAGGTGCGCTTTTTTTATGCCTGCGATTTCCCTCTGTAATAGGCATAAAAAAGCTAGGACTATGCCTAGCTTTGATATTTAGGTCGGTAGCAACAAGGGGGTTACATTTGCTCGACTTTGTAGCCTTTCGCTTTTAATAAGGCGATAACACTGTCATCGCCAACTAGGTGTCCAGCACCGACTAAGACAAATTCTTGGTCATCGTCGCCAAACATGGCTTCGATTTGAGGTAGCCAGTTTTGGTTGCGCTTAGTAAAAACATCGTCGTACGAAGCGGGAGATTCACGTTTGAATGTGTCTACCACCAGTTCATCGATTTTCTGAGTATTCCCTTCTCTCCATGCTTTTATGGTGCTTTTAAGCATGTCTTTTAGCTCTGGTAGCGTTTCCAAAGTTTCAGAAATGAGGCGGTCTTCTTCACCGGCTCCCATATTGGCAAGCATACTGATTTGAAAATCTAACGATTCCAGATATTCACTGGCTTTTCCGTCGCGAGCAGCTAACTGCATGAAGTAGGCATCTACACCTTGTCCAGCTAACTGAGAGCGTTGTGCTTCCATAGCTACCAGCATTGATGCAACCATGCCTGGCTTAAATTGCGCTAACTGATCGGCTGTTGCGCCAAAGTTGGCTAAATAAACATTGAGAGCCTGATAGGTCTCTTCTGATACATCATCTTTAAGCGACTTACCGTCTTTGTAAGCTAGCCCAGCCATCATTTTTTGCTGACCTTCAATATCCGTTGGGGTAGGCATTTTTACTTCAAAAACTAATGTGTCACTTTTTTCATAGGTTTCAGTGAACGTAGCGGGCAATGGAAATTCAGAGATTGGCAGAATATGTATTGTACCACCTACATAAACCGCATCATCGCCTTTCGACACTTTCCAAACTGAGGTCTGGTCGTGCTCTACATTTCCTGCAAAGGCTGTTGCCGAAATAGCGAAACCTGCCGCCATTGCCCATTTACGAAGGGGTATTCTTTTCATTGTATATATCCTTATTAATTATTCTACCAAGATGTCTTAGAGTGTATTGGCTACATGCAGCTTAATTCTTCCTGTCTGCCCTCAAAACACGCTGCGCTCGACTAGTATTTCCAATCATATCAGATGCACAACCAAGTAAGGACTGATCTTCAATACAGATTTTATTACACTTTGTTGCGTCACTTTGATGTAGAACCACTATACCTGTGGTAACGCGCCGCGGTCGCGAACATTTTAACTCTCGCTGAGTGAGTAATTATCTGTGCGGACTGGCTTCAACTATATGTTGAAGCTTCGGGCGAGTGAATACGTTACGCCAAGCACTCCATATTCGGTGTAGGCTGGTAGGATTTATACATTATTGGCACCAACTCGCTGCTTATTAACTTTAACACTGCAAATAATGTCAAAACCTAACGAACCAAAAACACAGACCGTTAGTGATGCTCTTAAGCATGCTATCGAAAAATTTCCGACGACACCTATGGCAGAGGTTAAGGCAACGGTACCTCAAGATGCTGCTAGTTGGCGGGAGCTCGTGCAGCAACGAAATGCGCAGCAAAAGAAAAAAATAAAGAACATGCGTAAACAATTAGATGTCAGTGTGGAATTACTGGAAATAGCCGGCGTAACAGTTCGTAAGCTCACACCGAAAGAGGTGTCACCGCATTTTGAAAACCATGTTTATATAGACGTGCATGGGGGCGCCTATGTATTTTTTGGTGGCTTACCGAGTATTGAAGAAGGGTTATTGATTGCATCACGGTTAGGAATAACCGTATTGAGTGTAGATTACGCTATGCCGCCACATGCCCCAGCACCTGCCGCGCTTTGTGATTTAAAAGCTGTATACCTAGCGCTTTTAGATAGCGTTGACAGTCGTCGCATACTCGTTGGAGGGACATCCGCAGGCGCCGGGCTGGTTCTTGCGCTTATACAATCACTAGCCGCCGAGAGTATAAGCCTTCCTTGCGCTATCTATACAGGCACACCATGGGTAGATTTAACGCAGGCAGGGGATAGTCGACAAGTTAATGAAGGTGCTGATCGTGTACTGGTTACCTACGAAGGACTACTACAATCTGCGGCAGCGCTTTACGCTGGAACTATCAACTTATCACACCCTAGTGTTTCGCCTATTTATGGTGACTTTACTTCGTTTCCGCCTGTTTTCATCGTGGCAGGAACACGCGACCTATTTTTAAGCGATGCAGTCCGTCTGCATAGAAAAATTCGCGATTTCAACGGTACGAGTCAACTTGAGATTGTGGAAGGACTGTCCCATGCGGAATACCTCATCGCCCATGAAACTCCAGAGTCTTATATGACTTATGATGAACTAAGGGCATTTTTCTTACAGCATCTCTAGCTCAATTCTACAAAACCATACTGTTACAAAACACCTTTAGCCAATGAAAAAGAAAGCCATATAAGCTTGTGCTTATTCTTAATCAACCCGCGTTTTATCAGTTCTGACTGTCAGTTTAGTGTAAATTTGTAAAAGCATATGCAAATAATAATAATTTGCATTTAGTTTAATCTCTCTGTATTTTACTCGGTGCCAAAATTCAACTCGGTACATTTAGGCATTTAATCACACACTTAAAAGCACTAAAGGGACTTCTTTTTCATGAAGAAAATGAATACAAAAAAAAGCGCACTAGCGCTGACAGTCACCGCAGCAATACCATTTGGAACCGCACTCGCTCAACAAGAGAATACCGCAGTTCAAGAGTTAGAAACCACTAAGGTTCAAGCTACCGAAGAAGCGGGTTATAAAGTTGACGAAACCTCTTCAGTAAAGCTAACGCAACCCATCGCGAATACCCCTCGTTCGATCAACGTGATTTCAGAACGCCTTCTTGAAGATCAGGGGATTACCAACTTAAACGATGCGCTTCGAAACGTTGCAGGCGTATCAACGTTTGGTGGTGGTGAAGGTGGTGGCGGTGTCGTGTCTGCCAGCGACAAGGTCACCATTCGTGGTTTTGATGCACGCTCAAATATCTATGTAGACGGTATTCGCGATATAGCCGGTTACAGCCGCGATACCTTCAACTACGAAGCTGTAGAAGTTATCAAGGGCGGAAGCGGCTCGTTAGACGGCCGCTCTACCGGTGGTGGTAGCGTTAACCTGGCAACTAAACGTGCGCGACTTGAGGATTTTGGTGCAGTGTCAGGTCGCTATGACTCCTTCGAAAACGCACGTGTAACACTGGATTACAATAAGAAGCTTTCTGAGAATGTTGCGGGCCGTTTAAACCTGTTATACAGCGATGGCGGTGACTTCTTTGACAATGGCGTTGAGGAATACCAAACCACTGGTGTGGCGGGCTCATTACTTTATAAAGTGAATGAAGCAACAGACATAAACCTTGATGTATTTGTGATGGAGCAGGATAACGTTCCGGTGCTTGGTCTTCCCTTCCTAACTTCTGCGGCTGCAGAAGCTACAGGTCAGCCCGAAGGACCGATAGATTCGGGTTTATGGGACGAATATTACAGTGTGCCGGGCCGCGACTTCGAAGAAGTGTCGACACAAATGTATACCTTAGTTATCAATCACAAAGTAAACGACGTGGTAACGCTTCGTAGCCAAACCCGTTTTGGTAGCAACGAAAAAGAGTCAGTAATTGGTCGTCCGTGGTGGAATTCAGGTGAAGAAGCTAACCTATTGAATGCTGAGCGCTTGCAAGCATTGGACGAAGAGACTGATTTATTTGTATCACAACTAGACGCAATTCTTTCACTTGAATCAGGGGCTTTGAAGCATCGAGTTGTGCTGGGTGCAGAAGTAGCAGAAGAAGAGCGTACCAGTTTTGGTGTGACAGCAAATTACACCTATGTCGATGGGCAAGGCAATGTGTTGGAAGCTCCCACCATTAACCCTTTCGACTTGCAAAACAACGTGTTTGTAACAGGTGGTACAACGCGTAGCGGCAATGACACTTCGGGTGATGCGAGCACGGTAGCCTTATATCTTCTAGATACCATCAAAGTCGGTGAGCACCTTCAAGTAGACATAAATGCGCGTTATGACGATTTTGATATCTCCGGTTCTGCGTGTGGTCGACGTAGCGGTTGTTTCGATGGGCTCGACGCTCAAGACAGCTACTTTAGCTACGGTGCAGCGGTGAGCTATATGCCTACAGAGAACGGTAATATTTACCTAAGTCACAGTAATTCTAAGCAGCCGCCCGGCGTAGCGTTAGCGCTATCAACAAACGCTGCACAGAATGGGGTAAGGCCTGAAAATGCGGTAACTACTGAACTTGGTGTTAAGTGGCAGTTCTTTAACAACCAACTGCTTGTGAGCGGTGCGGTATTTGAAACAACAAAAGACGTGGTCGATTCACAAAATATCGAAGACGGTGTGACAGTGTATTCGTTAGCGGGTGAACAAGAGTCTAAGGGCTATGAAGTCAGCGTTACAGGTATGCTTACTGATTCACTGTCAATCTCGGCAAATTATGCGAGCTTAGATACTGAGGTTACGCAGGACACCACTGCTGAGTCTATCGGTAACGGTCTACAAGCGTCGCCAGATGATACGGCGAACATTTGGGTAAATTATGCTGCAATGGATAATAAACTGAATGTGGGTGGTGGTATCTATTACAATTCTGGTGAAACCTACTGGCGCAGAAACACGGCTTATTTCACAGTCGATTCTTACACGACGCTTTTCCTAATGGCGTCTTATCAAGTCACTGAAGACCTGAAACTTCAGTTAAACGTTGATAACTTAACAGATGAAGAGTACGTGGTGGATTACAGCGCTAAAGGGCACTTCCGTCCGGGTAACCCACGAAGTGTAGCTGTTTTTGCTAACTATACTTTCTAATTAAGTATTCGCTATTATAAAACCAGCCTTAGGTAAAAAGACCTCTGGCTGGTTTTTTATATTTACTCGCTTTGCCACAATGGGAACAACATGTTGGTTAGAATTGAGAACTTCCTCACCAAACAAGAAGTCGCTGATGCTGTGTCGCTTCTCGAAAAAGCCGATTGGGTTGATGGCGCTGTAACAGCGGGGCATTTGGCGCTGCATGCAAAGAAAAACCTTCAGTTACCAGAAGATTCTCCCACGGCACGACAGCTAGGGGATTTCATTTTGAGCTTAATGGGTCAGTCGCAGCACATATTAGCGGCAGGGCTACCTAATAAAATATACCCTCCCATGTTCAACTGCTATCAGAGCGAAGGAGAATTTGGCGATCATATCGATAATACCATTAGGCGGGTGGCAGGAACTGCTGTAAAGGTTCGTACGGATATCTCGATGACGGTTTTTCTCAGTGAGCCCGAAGAATACGAAGGGGGAGAGCTCGTGATCCAAGATACTTATGGAGAGCAGCGTGTGAAATTCGCGGCGGGCGATATGGTAATGTACCCATCAACCAGTTTACATAGAGTGACACCTGTTACAAAGGGCCGTCGACTCGCATCGTTTTTTTGGATGCAAAGTTTAGTGAGAAGTGCTGAACAACGCCGTATTCTGTACGACTTAGATATGAGTATTCAGGCACTTAGCGACGAGACTCCAAATAACGCTGAAATTGTCAGGCTTTCGGGTGTGTATCACAATCTGTTAAGACAGTGGAGTGAAACCTAAGCTTGTAAATCTGCAAGTAGTGCGCGAATCGCGCAGTGAAATTATCTAAGAAATTGACTAAGTTGCTGGCCATAAACAATGTTTGTTGATGTTTTCTATAGCGTCAACCCCGCAAAGTGCCATCGTCATTTCAAGTTCATCACGTAAAAGGCGAATAGTGTGAGCAACACCTAATGCGCCCGCCGTGGCTAATCCGTACATCAAAGGCCGGCCAATAAGCACGGCGTTGGCACCCAGTGCAATGAGCTTCACCACATCAGCGCCTCTGCGCACACCGCTGTCAGCCAGTACCATCATTTCATCACCAACCGTTTGGCGAATAATAGGAAGCATCTCTACCGGTGAAGGTACGCTGTCCAAAGCGCGACCGCCGTGATTCGACACAACGATACCCGCTACGCCAAGTTCCGCTGCTTTTTGAGCGTCCAACGGGTTAAGAATACCTTTCAATACAATGGGCAATGACGTGTTTTGCTGGATAAAAGCTATATCGTCCCAAGTAGGAGCCTGTGCCATAAGCCCCTGAAACACTACGCTCTTGCCTTCTCCAGGATGTACCAAGGGAGAGGGCGAATCTATATTGACGGCACGTACATTGGGTGGAAGCGAAAATTCCGCCCTTTGCTCACGATTGCGTAAGCCATTAATGGGTGCATCGATGGTAATTACCAATGCTGAAAACTGAAAGTGTTCTGCTTTTTGTATGAGTTCTAAAGTTTGTGAACGGGTAGGTTGAACATAGAGTTGAAACCAGCGAGGGCTCTGAACCTGACTTGATACCTCCTCAAAGGAGCGACTGGCTAACGTGCTCATTATCCACAAGCCACCCTGAGCTTGTGTTGCCAGCGCGGTCGCTATTTCGCCATCGGGGTGCGCCAGTGCCTGATATGCAACGGGACCGGAAATAATTGGATGCTCAAACTGCTGCCCTAACAGGGTGGTTTTTGTTTCACCCTTAGCGACGTCACACAGAGTGCGAGGAAGTAAACATAAGTCGTCCAGTTTTTCACGGTTTCTTTTCATCGACAGTTCGTCAGCAGAACCGCCGGAAATATATGCCCATGATTGGGTTGTAAGTCTCTCACGAGCCAAACTCTCGTAGTCAGACAACGCAGCAAGGGTCGGTGGGATGGCATTCAATGGTGTTTTAAGCATATTCGTCAGGTTTATGTAAAGAAAGTAAAAAGCCTTTCAATATTAATTAAATTGCAAATGATAATAATTGTTATTAAGATGCAGGGCGATTTGAGCATGATTAGCCGCTTCTTGCAAACAAGAAGAGAAATAAAGCAATAAATAAACCCTATGACAGATAAGGGCACGCATATTTCTACGGATAGTCTCATTTTTGGGCATTCTTTCTTGGAATAACAATAACCACACCAATTGCCCTAACTCAAATAGTTAGTGCTTTGCTCATGTTTGGCGTTAGAGCCACTTATGAAGATAAGCCGCGCGTAACAAGACACAACATTTTGAAAAGGCGAGCCACTGGCTGGCCAACACTCAACTCATTAAGGATCATCAAATGCCTGTAACTGGTAAGCGCATTATTTTGTTAGGAACCCTGTTTCCCATGTTGTCAGCGGGTGTGCTGGCGCAAAGCGAAGAGATAGAAACGCTCGACACCACCGTTGTGCAATCTGCGTCTGAAGAGCTGAAGCAAGCCCAAGGCGTGTCTATCATCACCGAAGAAGATTTCAAACGTCGTCCTGTCACTAACGATATCGCTGAAATTGTAAGAACCATGCCGGGTATCAACCTTACAGGTAACTCAAGCTCAGGACAGTATGGCAACAAACGTCAAATCGACATTCGCGGAATGGGTCCAGAAAATACGCTTATTTTAATTGACGGCAAGCCAGTGTTGTCGCGTAACTCTGTAAAAATGGGCCGTTCAGGCGAGCGCAACACTCAAGGCGACAGCAACTGGGTTCCAGCTGAAGCGATTGAGAGCATTGAAGTTATTCGTGGTCCAGCAGCGGCTCGCTATGGCTCTGGCGCATCAGGTGGTGTTATCAATATTATCACTAAGTCTCCTGATGAAGCTTCTACCTCTATCACCGCTCAGACCGAGCTTTCTTCAAATAAATACGAAGGCGACAACCGTCGTTTTAACCTAGTAACAAGTGCGCCTTTATCTGAGCGTTTCTCACACCGCACCATTGTTAACTACAACGAACAAGACGCTGACGACCCACGCGTGAATCTAGATTCAACAGACGTAACAACGGGTCGCGGAGGTACATCCAAAAATGTAGGGGCAGGGCGTGAAGGTGTTGAAAACATCGACGTGCGTACTCTTGTTCGCTTCGACCAAGATGAAATTAATCGCTGGGATTTTGAAGCAGCCTATAGCCGCCAAGGTAACCGCTATGCCGGTGACAACGCATTTCAGGGCGTAAGCTACCCTGTTGATGAAAACGGCAACGTTATTATTCCTGAACCAGAAGACCTGGCAGAAACTGATGCTCAGAGCCTAATTGGTGAAGAAACGCTGGTGATGCACCGTCGTTCGTTCGGCGTTACTCACAATGGTGAGTACGATTTCGGTGATTCATTTAGCTACGTTCAATACGAAAGCACGTCTAACAGCCGTTTAGGTGAAGGTGCTGCCGGTGGAACGGAAGGGCGTATTAATAGCCTTGAAATGACCACCATCAAATTAGAGAACATTACCGCAAAGACCGAGTGGAATGTGCCTTTAACGTTAGGCGGCTTCAATCAAACCGCAACGTTTGGTGCGGAATACCGTAAAGAGACCCTTGATGATTCTGTTAGCAACCAGCTTACGTTGAATGTAGTGGATGACGGCACCATTCCTGGTGTAGAAACTGACCCGGCAAATCGTCCATCGGAAACCGACGCCACGTTGGTAGGTGTGTATGTTGAAGACAACATCATGCTAACAGATTCAATCACGCTTACGCCTGGACTGCGTTTTGATGATCACAGTAAAGCAGGTACAAACCTTAGCCCGAGCTTGAACGCGTCATGGCAGGCATCGCCTAACATTGTGGTTCAAGGTGGTATTAGCCGTGCTTTTAAAGCACCAAATCTCTATCAATTAAACCCTAACTACGTGTACTACACACGAGGTAATGGTTGCCCAGTTGACTTCTCTAACCTAGGTGGCGGATGTCACATTCTAGGAAACCCTGACCTAGAGCACGAAACCTCAGTAAACAAAGAAATTGGTGTTAACTACACCAACGAAGAGGGTTTGAACGCGGGTATTACTTACTTCCACAACGACTATAAAGACAAAATTGGCACCGGTAATGTACCGCCAGAGTATGTGTTACCTGGCGAAGAAGGTGGCGAGGCAAACGTTCAGGTATTCCAGTGGTTTAACGTTCCTGAAGCGGTTATTTCTGGCCTTGAAGGTAACTTGTTGTTCCCTGTAACCAGCACTATTGAGTGGTCGACCAACTTTACCGTGATGCTTGAGTCAGAAGATAAATCTACTGGCCAGCCATTATCTATCGTTCCTGACTACACAGTGAACTCGCTAATAAGCTGGCAAGCCACCGATGCACTTGAGCTTGTGCTTAGCGCTCAACACTACGGTGAGACAGAAAGCCCTACGGCAAGCGTAAACTCGGGCGCCGTTATCGAAGCTGATGATCGCGAAGCCTATACCATCACCAACATTAACGCCATTTACGCGTTCGACGAAAACTTGAGCTTCAACGTGTCGGTTAAGAACTTGTTCAACGAAAGCGTTAAGCGTGAAGGTACGCAAGCGTCTAACGCAGGAGCTAATACCTTTAATGAACCAGAAAGAAGCTTCTTGTTGTCTGCTACTTACCAGTTCTAATACTTAGCAAGCAGTAACAAGACATTAAAAATGCCGGCCTCGATAGTGATATCGACGTGCCGGCAATCTCATTAATTCAGCTAAGAGATGTAAGGGATTTGAATGAAAGTTAAAAGAAGTGCAGCGCTTTCTTTTGTACTGGTATCACTTGCCGTGGCTTCATCAGGTGTTGTGATGGCAGCAACAAAAGCCAGCGATATCGACGGGCTCACTGAAAAGTGGATTAGCATTGAGCGCCAGACGCAAAAGCTAGAAAACGAGTGGCGTGAATCAGAGCCTGCATTGCGTCAGCGTATTCAACTGCTTAAAGCTGAACGTACTCAGCTGCAGAGTATGATTGACGAAAGTAAGGCTGCAACCACCGACGTAGAAGCCCAGCGAGAAGCACTGCTTTCTGAGCAAAGTGAGCTTGAAGCACAACAGGGTGGGGTAGAGCGTGCATTGACTGGAGTAATAGGGCAAGTAGACAGCCTTTACTCGTCGCTGCCTGAAATTATTCGCCAGACGTGGGATAAAGAGCAAGCCGAATTAGCGGCTGACGCCGACACGTCAAATAAGCTTCAGGTCACCCTTGCAAAACTTTCATCCCTTCAACAATTTAATAGCAAGCTTCTGGTTAACGAAACCGTAATGCGTGCTCCTGATGACAAAGATGTATTAGTTAAGCAGTTCTTTGTTGGCAGCAGCTATGCGTGGTTTACCAACGCCGATGGTCAATATCAGGGTGTGGGTCGCGTTCGAAACGGGGAATGGCAGTGGCAATTTAGTGACAATGTAGATAGCGAAGCGGTGGCCCTTGCCGTTGCTATTTTCGAGAAGAAGCATGAGCCCGATTTTGTTTCTTTACCACTTACGCTGGCTCAAGGAGAAGGCGAATGAAATGCTTATCTCACGTTTTCACAGCATTTAATCCAATGTTGAAATCCTCTCTCATCGCAGCATGCGTTGCTTTGTGTGCTGCTGTGGTTTGTGTGCCGGCAGTGGCAGCGCCTGAAGATAGCATGCTGGCCAATATTAAAGAGGCAAAAGCGCGTCTGGAACGCACAGAAAGCAAAATTAGCAAAGAGCGGGTAGCGCTGGCTAACGAATTGCGTGCGCTTGAACAGCAGGTAATGAAACTGCGCAATGAAACCACGGTCGCCCGCCGTAAAATGGACGAAAGAACTCTTAGTCTTTCCCAGTTAGAAAATCGCCTATCGAGCTGGAGCGAGCAACAAGAATTCCAACAAAATTTGTTGAGCCGTTTCCTGCTTCAAACCGGTGTAGACAGTTTGTCATTAAGCGAAATGAGCTTGTCTGACAAAGTCCAGAAAGTGGGTGAAAAAGCGAAAGCGTTTGCCAATCAACAAACCCCTAATTTCAGTGCAGGAAAGGTTGTACTGGCGAATGGCGAAGTGACCCAAGCAAAAGTGCTTACTCTTGGTCCGGTGACGTGGTATCTGGCGCAAGCACAAAACGTTGCGGGTACGGCAGAGCGTAAGCAAGACCTGTTTACCTCTACGTCCACTTTTTCAGATACAGATACCGAAAGCCTTGCAAGCTTGGCAAGCAGCGGCAATGGAAGTATTAAAATAGATCCTACCCTTGGCCGCGCAGCTACACGCGAGCAAGCGTCAGAAGGGGTAATTGAACATGTTGTGAAAGGCGGAGTGTGGGTGATCCCTATCGTGTTGTTTGCCCTTCTCGCTACGCTTATCGCACTGTTTAAAGTTATTCAGCTATGGCGCTTACCTAAGGTTAAGCAAGTAGCATCAGGCAAAGCTCTGGTGAACATGGTGGGCAGTTCAGGTGTGGGCTTCTTTGATGGAATGCAGCGCGAGCTGTATGACATAACTAAGCGTGCAAGCACGCCAACTGAACGCGACGATGAGCTGTTTTCTGCACTCCAGCAAGACAAAATCAAGCTTGAAAAATACAACGGCACCATTGCTGTAACTGCTGCCGTTGCACCCTTGCTAGGTCTTCTAGGTACGGTAAGCGGTATGATTGAAACCTTTAGAATGATGACGGCATTCGGTTCAAGCGACCCCGAAGTTATTTCTGGCGGGATCGCTAAAGCCTTGGTTACAACAGAGTTAGGCTTAGTTGTGGCCATACCGGCATTAATTCTAAATGCCGTACTCTCTCGCAAAGCACGACACTACTACGAAGAGCTCGAAAGTTTCGCGCTTGTACTTAGCAATGACGAGCCAGACATTGCTAAGAAAACCGACCAAAAGAGTGATGGTCAACAGCAAGCGAGCGCAAGCTAATGATTGAACAGCTAGTGGGGAATGCATTGTGTTGGTTAATGCTGCTGGTGGCATGGTTTGCTTACCAGCAAATCTTTGTGTTGTTTACTACACGCAAAGAGATAGCCCAAGTGCGTGATGGAGAGAAAGAGCTAACAAAGCGAGAAATGGTACCTGCCGTACTGGTTAGTGCCCTTCCCTTGATGGGCCTGCTAGGCACAATTGCAGGCCTACAAGTGAGTTTCACCGGAATGATGTCGTTAGGTGTCGATAGTCAAGTCGTCACTGGTGGCATTGCCGATGCACTTTTTACCACTCAGCTTGGCTTAACCTTGGCTATTCCTGGCTGGCTTTTGTTGATGTTTGTTAATGGTGCGGTAAAGCGCGCCGTAGCAAGGGAGGCGTAAACATGGCAAGTCGATTACAGCGACGCCTTGAAAACCAGCAAGCGCAAGGCATTGATATGTCTCCGCTACTAGACGTGGTTTTTATACTTTTAATTTTCTTTATCGTTTCAACAGTGTTCGTAAAAGAAACAGGGGTTGAGGTAGATAAACCACAGGCAATATCAGCACAAAAGCTCGATCAAATGGCCATTATGCTGGCAATTACCCGAACCGGTGAAGTGGTGTATGACAGTGCCAATATCGGTGTGAGCGGTGTGCGCTCTACCGTTGAGCAATTGTTGATGAAAGAACAACGCCCAGTAGTCATTCAGGTAGATAAAGCCGTTCGCTCTGAATTACTGGTAGAAGTTATAGATGAAGCCAAACTGGCGGGTGCCGACACGGTAAATATCGCCACTTTGAAGCCATAGCGAACGAGGCAAAATTCAATGAAATACAATCTTCAACCTTCTCTACTTAGCGGTGCGGTGCTCGTTAGTGCGCTTGGCGTTATGTGGCTAGGGCACTTTTTGTCTAATCTGCAGCCCGACACTATGGTTGTGCGCAAGTTAGACATTGCGGTAACGCCTCCGCCACCGCCTCCTCCGAAAACGCAAAATGTAGTAGAAGAAACTGAACTTGTGATGCAGGTAGAGGGCAGTGGCGCAGCCATGACCATGGCGGATTTAAGTGTTGAGCCAGATATTCAAGTGCCAAAGCCCGACATGCCAAACGTCAAAGTGACCCAAACCCAATGGGATATGCCTGATATTGAATTGGACGCCTTTGGGCTAAGCGAACTGGATTCAAAGCCTACCTTGCTGACTCCGGTCAAAATACGTTTCCCCAAGCGACTTAAAAAGCAAGGCATAAAGCGGGTGATTGTAAAGCTCGACGTCATTATTGACGAACACGGCAACGTAAAGCTGATGGATATTGTCGAGAACCCGCATCACGAGCTCAATAAAGAAATAATGCGTTTTGTTAAAGCCAGCAAATTTACATCGCCCTACAAAGAAGATGAAGCGGTGAAGGCGCGTTTTATTTGGCCCGTAGTTATAGAGGCCTAATAGAAGCTTAATAGAGGCCTGGTTTAGCGCAGTAAAGCGAAATAGAAGCTAAAGAATTTAGAGGTTGATTGAGACAATGTTAAAGAAAATTACAGCCGTAACTGTCCTCAGCTGTGTAGTGAGCGCGCTGGCTTTTGTTAAGCCGGTAAGTGCAAAAATAACGGTGGAATTGGAAGAGCCCGATTGGCAGTTTGTCCTGCGTCAGCACCATAGAGATGATCATCGTGAACGTATATCCCGTGAAGAAGGAGAGTTTATCGGGCGTATTCAGGCCGACTTGCAAGCAGGCAATTATTCAAACGTTGCCAGCGCATTTGCAACCCAGGATATTTCTCAATTTAGTCCACGCTTGCGTGAGCTTTACGGACAAGTGCTATTGAATGAGAAAAACTACGCACTTGCCGAAAAAGTGCTGTTGGACGTTATAGACGCTATGCCAAACCTTCCATCGGCGTACAGAAGTTTGAGCATGGCGTATTTAATGACTGATAAATTGGCCAAAGCACGCACTCATTTAACTAAAAGCGTAGAGCTAGGTATTCAAGATGCCCAACTTTTTGGGCAGCTAGCCTATACCAATGTTCAGCTTGGCAAACCTGTCACCGCTATTGGTGCTTATCAAAATGCGTTAATGCTCGAACCTGAAAACAAGCAATGGTATCAAGGCTTATTGTTCGCGCTTATTGAAAGTAATGCACTTGCACAGGCGGAAAGCTTGCTAAGCGAAATGTTGGTAGATGATGAAAGTAATCAGCAGCTTTGGCTCCAACGGGGACAAATAGCGTTAAAGCAGGGTGACATGGTAAAGGCGCTGAGCAGCTTAGAGACTGCCCTTTCTTTGGGTGACCGCTCGCTGTCGAACTTGATTTCAGTGGCCAAATTGCACGTTTCTGACGGCAGTCCGCGGCGCGCAGCAGACATACTGGCTACCCATGCGAAGACTTTCATTACCGACAAAGATGGGGAAGGCTTCGACGCTTACTCTAAAATAGCGGCTTATTTAGCGTCCAATGAACAATGGTCTGATTTAGGTAAATTAACGCAAGCTGCCGACAATAACGTGAAAAACCTCACGGCCTCTCAAGCAGCTACGCTTAATGTACTTAAAGCTCAGTTGGCTATGGGCAAAGGGCAAAGCAAAACGGCAATTTCCCTTTTAACCAAAGCCATTGCTGACGCCCCTGACAATGGAGAGGCGCTGTTGTCTCTTGCTTCACTTTATCGTCAACAGAACAACGTCGAACGTGCCAAAATGACCTATCTGCGAGCTGAGTCACTCGCCGACGTTAAACAGCGCGCCATGCTCGGGCGTGCGCAAATTGCCATAGATCAGCGTCAGTACCAAGATGCACTTACGCTTTTACGACAAGTCTATAAATCGTACCCATCCCGTTCTGATTTACTTGGCAACATCCAGTCACTAGAAAACCTAGTGAAGAACACAATATGAAGAGCCAAACGGTTAACCGCGTCGCCATAAATCGTGAACGATTGGATGTCGCACTTAGAACGCTGATTGCTGTGGCACTGGGCTATGCTTTTTCTGCGTGGCTAAGCAGCGCCATTGCCAATTTTATAGGGGCTGACGGACGAGAGCACGAAGTGCTGGTAAGAATGCTGTTCTTTTGTGTTTACTGCACCTTCATCCTTTTTACGTTCATCTTTGATACGACGAAAAAGGCGTCCATCGTAATGACAGCGCTCTCTGCGTTAGCCTTATGTCTTTATTCAATCAGTACAGGGCTTTAACATGAAAGGGAATGTCAGAAAGTCTATGACATGGCTTCATACTTGGAGCTCGATACTTGTTGGTTGGTTACTCTTTGCTATTTTTTTCACCGGTACGCTGTCGTTTTTTAGAACCGAAATAACCTATTGGATGCAGCCAGAACAACACGCCGCAGTACCCAACGAAAAGGCGCTAGAGCACGGTTTACGTTATCTTGCGATCAATGCGCCCAATGCAAGTGAATGGCAACTCTCACTACCAGATGCGCGATCGAACACCCTCGACTTGTCGTGGCGCGACGCTAATGCAAGTAACGAGCGTCGTCGAGGTCCACGGGTCATGTTGAACCCGTCCACGGGTGAAGAGATAAAAGTAAGGGAAACGGCCGGTGGCAACTTCCTTTATCGTTTTCATTTCGAGTTATACGGTATCGACAGAACCATTGGACGCTGGATAGTAGGCGTAGTCAGTATGATGATGTTTGTTGCTATTATCAGCGGCGTCATCATGCACAGAAAAATCTTTGCCGATTTCTTTATGTTCAGGCCAAAGAAGAAGCTGCTGAGCTGGATAGATGGGCACGCCATTAGTGCGGTACTAGCACTACCATTTCATATCATGATCACTTTTTCTGGTTTGATTCTATTAGGCGCCACGCTATTGCCTTTTAACAGCGAGGAGCGCGTGCGGCACCGTCCTCAAGGTACAGAGCTACGACAGAATGCGCAGCAGCAAAATCTAGCTTCACCAGACATTAATGCTTTATTGGCCTTACCTATCTCTTCGATGATTGCTCACGCTGAGCGCACATGGCAGGTGCCGGTTGAAAGCCTATCTATTACGCACCCGGGTAAAGCTAACGCTCAGTTTACGCTAAGTGGGAACAACAGAACGCAGTTAAGTGCGGGGCGTGGAGGAAGTAGTGCGCTGGTATTTAACGCACAAGGCGAGGTCATTAACGAGCGCCCAGCCTCAGTAGCCACTAACGCCAGCCAGGCGACGTATAACTATTTGGATATGCTACATCAAGCGCGCTTCGCCGATACCCTCACTCGCTGGTTACTATTTTTTGCCGGTATTCTGGGTACCATTATGGTGGGAACGGGCTCTGTTTTGTGGGTAGTGAAACGGGCAAAGCAACAGCTTGGAGAATTTGGTTTTGAATTGGTCAGAGGCAGCAATATAGGCAGCATTGCAGGGTTAATGTGTGCGACCGGCGGCTATTTTTGGGTAAATAGACTACTTCCTGCTGATCTAACGTCTCGAAGCTTATGGGAAATTAAGGTGTTTTTCGCAATATGGCTGGTGTGTGTGGTTGCAGGGGTTATTTGGCGAGACAAAAAAGGGTGGGTAATTCAACTTGGCTTTGCAGCAGTGTTGTTTGCGCTTGTCCCTTTGCTTGACCACCTCACCTCAGCAACAGGCTTAGATTTCGCAGTTGCAAATGGTGATAGCCTGAGAGTGGGTTTTGACCTTATGTGCATAACACTTGCGGCAGTACTCGGCTATGCTGCTTACCATGTCAAAAAAGCCAAAGCCGTGAAAGCAAAACGGGTGAAAAGCACACCGTCGCCTAAGCGAAAAGACAGAGCTCGCCAAGATAAGCCGCAAGGTGACAACAGCGAGGCATTAATATGAGTATCATTCTGGATGTGGTGTTCGCATTTGTGCTTATTTATTTGAGTTTCTTACTACTCTCGCTTGGCAACAAGAAGCATGCCGGTATCACTCGACTAACCAGCACACCTTCACCACTACTTTTAATTGTACTTCATAGTTTAGCGTATTTGCTTATGGCAATAAGCCTCATGAACTGCATAGACGTGTGGAAGACCGAAATTGGCGTGGTGGTATGGATAGGGCTTTTACAGCTTGCAAGCGTGATGGTTTCAGCAACGTTTACCTATTTACCTACCCTTTACACCGTGGTGTGTAATTACCTATTGCTTGTCGCTTTTTGGGGGCCTCGTTTACGCGAAAAGTGAAGCAATACTTAAAGGTTGTTGAGCAAAAAATACAATAATGAGAATAAATCTCATTTACATTGAAAAGGGTGGAAATATCTGTATTATCTAGCCCGTTGAATTAATCAATATCACCGAGTAGTACAGAGAGTTAGCAACGAAATTATGAGTTTTTCTTTAGGCGGCATCCGCCAATGGCACTGGATTAGTGGCGCAGTCTGTCTGGTCGGGATGATGTTATTTGCCCTAACGGGGATTACGCTAAATCACGCTGCAGACATTCCAGCGAACAGAACTGTAACGTCAGCTGAATCAAGCTTACCACCGTTGGTTGTCGAACAATTGGTTTCTCTGGACACCGGTGACATAGCCATTCCAAGCGAACTCGTCGCGTTTATGCAGTCGCAAGAGGGCATTTCACTACCTTCATCGGTGACGGGAGAGTGGGATGGTATTGAATTTTATGCCGCTTGGCCTGGACCCGGTGCTGACAGTTGGATAGCAGTAGATGCTGAACTTGGCACAGTGACTTATGAAAACGTTGATAGAGGATGGATATCTTATTTCAATGACCTGCATAAAGGGCGGAACACGGGAAATGCCTGGCGCTGGTTTATCGATATCTTCGCTGTTGCCTGCATTATTTTTAGCGTAACTGGGCTGCAACTATTAATGCGTCACTCGAAAACGCGCGCGTCTACTTGGCCCATTACTACGCTCGGTGTGCTCATCCCGTTTGTCATTATTTTACTGTTTGTGCACTAGCGCGACGCTAGTGGCACTTACCTACACAATTTTAAGGAGTGTTTACATGAAAATGCGAAAAGGCGCAGTGATCGCATCGACTTTATTAAGTATGACATTTGCCTCTGGCGCTATTCACGCTGCAAGCCAAGCCAAACTTGACGTGGCCTTACCGCAACTTGATGTGGCTGAATATCACAAACCTTATCTTGCCGTGTGGATTGAAGACAGTAAACGCAAGGCTACTCAAGTCGCCGTATGGTACGACGTTGAAATGCGTGAAGACAAAGGGAAAGAGTGGCTTAAAGACTTGCGCCAATGGTGGCGTCGTGGTGGGCGAAGCCTTGATTTGCCTTATGACGGACTTACCAGTGCAACAAAAGGCCCAGGCGATTACAGTCTTGATTCGCAGCTAAATAAAGCGTTAGCAGAACTGCCAGAGGGCGATTACACGCTTCGCGTTGAGGCATCACGAGAAGTAGGCGGAAGAGAAGTACTGTCTCTGCCATTTTCATTACCGCTATCTGCTGCGTCACTACCGGTAGAGGTGAAAGGAAATTCAGAACTTGGGCGTGTAGTACTGCGTCTGGAAGACTAATCTGCTGAGGCGCTAATTCAACGCTCACTCAGTAGAGATCCAATAAGAGGACATTATGAAAAAACTATCAGTAAAAGCTTCAGCCATTGCGCTAGCAGCAACACTTGCCGTGTCATTTTCAGCCAGTGCGCATCGCGCGTGGTTACTTCCTAGCTCTACCGTACTATCAGGTGAAGAAGCTTACGTGACGTTTGATGCTGCTATTTCAAATACTATTTTTCACCCTGACCACTTCGCAATGAACGCCAGTAACTTAGTGGTTCAATCGCCAGAAGGTGAAGCCGTAGACGTAGAAAATATGGCACGCGGTAAGTACCGAACCACGTTTGATTTGAAATTAAACAAAGAAGGTACATACAAACTGACGTCTGCCAGCAATGGTATTCGCGCATTTTGGCGAGATGAAGAAGGCAAGCGCAAGATGTGGCCCGGCCGTGGTGAAGAATATAAGCCGGAAGAGTTCGCAACAGCCGTGCCTAAGAAAGCAAAAGATCTTCGCGTAATGCAAAGCTCTCGCCGCGTAGAAACGTTTGTTACTCTTGGTGCGCCATCGAACAAGGTGTTCACGCCTGATAACGTGGGTTTGGAGCTAGTGCCAGTGACTCACCCTAATGATTTATTCGCCACCGAAACGGCAACGTTCAAGTTACTTATTGACGGTGAGCCAGCGGTTGGCGCCGAGGTGGAAGTTGTGCGCGGTGGTATGCGCTACAGAAATGATCAGGAAACGATTAAAGTCACGTCTGACGAAAATGGTCAGATTGAAATTACATGGCCGCAAGCCGGTATGTACTTTGTAGAAATTGGCTATGAAGACGATAAAGCGCAAAAGCCTGCAACGTCTCGTAACGGTAGCTACTCAGGCACATTTGAAGTACTTCCGCTGTAATAACCGTACGTTATTGCGCAGCTAGGGGCTGTAAACGTTCTTTGAATACTCACAGAGCAACAGCCTCTTATGTCTCTAGCCATTTCAATACAACGGCATAAAAGTTAAGCACATGACAGAAACACACCGTCTACTCATAGCAATAGTAAGCATTGGCCTGTATATGCTGTGGGTAGCGGTGTTATTTTTTAAACATCGAAAGAAAAACAGCTATGCAGTATCAGGCGAGGAGACCCTTGTCGTATACGCAAGCCAAACCGGTACGGCCGAAAAAATTGCCCGCGCAAAGGCCGCCGCGCTATCACAGCAAGAGCAAACGTCGGTAGTATCCATGGCATCTTTGAAACTCAACACGTTAAGTAGTGTGTCAAAAGTCATTTTTGTTGTGAGTACCTACGGTGAAGGCGAACCCCCTGATGCGGGTAGAACCTTTAGTAAAGCGCTAAAAAAAGCGTCGTCGAATCAATCTGATTACCTGTCCCACCTGTCTTTTGAAGTGGTGGGGTTAGGCGATAAGCAATACGCCGCGTTTTGCCAATTCGCAGTCACGTTGTTTGATAATATCAGTGCACTAGGAGCACGTGCGCTTTCTCCGCTAACGACATTAGATTCAGGGAAAGGTGAGCATTTGTCTTTGCTTGGTTCGTTGCCACAGGATGAACAGCACCCCACCCATGCTTTCACACTGAAAAATCGGGTTCAATTAAATGAAATAAGTCTAGCTTCTGGCGAGGCTTCAAAGGAACCCTCTGACCACTCTGAGGGCAAACCTTCAAACCCAGCGTCGCCAGGCCTGTTCGGCTTGTCTTTGAACGTTGACCATTCTAATCATACACAAGAGTTACATGAACAATGGGAAGCGGGAGACGTGTTGGAAGTCCTTATTCCTCAGCAAGGGCAGTCACCGATTGTAAGCCGAAGCTACACCATTGCGTCGGTACCACAAGAACACGACGTAAAGCTTGTAGTTCGACAGCTGGTTAAAGACAACGGCCAACTTGGGCTAGGTTCTGGATTACTTACCCGTTCTTTACCTGTATCTCAGCCAGTACAGGCCTACATTCGAAAAAATACCAGCGCAATTATTACTAATACTCAGTGCCCATTGTTATTAATTGCTGCGGGTAGCGGCATTGCGGGGGTACGAGCTCAGCTTGCAAAACGCGCATTGCTTGAGAACGCTGGGCCAGTTTGGATATTTTTTGGCGAACGTCATCCCATGCAAGATGATGTGCTTGATAAAACGCTATCGCCTTTCCAGAATAGTGACTGTATTTTTAAAAAGTCAGTTATTTTCTCCCGACAGAAAGGTGGTGGTTATGTTCAACAGCGTCTTGTTGAGCAGCGAGATGAGGTCAAATCCTTCTTAGGCGATACCGGACAAGTATACGTATGTGGGCATTTTGAGGGAATGGGCCAAGGCGTTGACATGGCTTTGCAGTCCATACTTGAAGCGCAAGCCTACAATGCGTTAGCTGACGAAGGACGTTATCACCGCGACCTTTACTAATGTGGAGAACAGCAGGCAACTAATGTCTGTTTTACGCTTTCCTGTTTCACCGCTGAATCATCGCTAATAAACCTCAAAAGCCTTACAGCTAAATCCCAAACTTTAAGTTAGACTTTAGTCTAATGTGTCAGGCCCTTGCCTTGTCGCATGTTTAAATATGCGCAACAGTACGTTGGGCATACCTTAAATAGGTGTTTTCTTATTCAGGTATGACCTTTCGCCACCGATAATTGGTGTAATGTTTGAACTGAAAATAAGAAAATCAACAGGCTAGGGGCTGCTGACCTTTGTTGTACGTTTAAACCAAAATTCGTACATCAAAGAACAATAGGCCCTAGGGCCTGTCGATAAAACAAATTAGGACGACAGTATGCAGTCTATTGCCATTGTTATACTGGGCATCATCGGAATGTTGCTCGGTTGGTTCGTATATTCGAAGTTTATTGCGAGCCGTATATTTAAGTTGGATGATAGTTTTGTAACACCAGCCCATACAATGAAAGATGGGGTGGACTATGTTCCCACCAATAAAGTTGTATTGTGGGGGCACCATTTCACTTCCGTAGCGGGGGCAGCACCCATCGTAGGTCCAGCTATCGCTGTCTACTGGGGATGGGTTCCTGCGGTACTTTGGGTTGTGTTCGGTACGATATTATTTGCCGGTGTGCACGATATGGGCGCCTTATGGGCCAGCGCACGCCACAAAGGCAAATCAATGGGCGCGCTGTCTGAGACCGTCATCGGAAAACGCTCTCGTTCACTATTTATGATAGTGATCTTCCTAGTACTCTTAATGGTTAATGCGGTATTTGGCGTGGTTATCGCGAACTCTTTTGTCTCCCAGCCCAATGCGGTATTCCCAGCTTGGATGGCAATCGCAGTTGCATTAGTCATAGGTCAATTGCTTAAACGTAATTTCAGCCTCATACCCTTATGTATTGTGGGGATTATTGTGCTTTACGCATCGGTGTATGCGGGCAGTTATATCCCACTAAGTCTGCCGGAAACCATGTTTGGTTTAGCAGATAAAGCAAACTGGATCATTATCTTATTTATTTACGCCGCTATTGCATCGCTGTTACCAGTTTGGATGCTGTTACAGCCTCGTGATTTCATTAACGGTATGCAGTTACTTGTTGGCTTGTTCCTGCTTTATGGTGCAGTGTTCTTTGCTATGCCGGATATCACGGCGCCAGCGTTTAACGCTCAAACCGCTGTCGATTCTCCAAGTCTAATCCCGCTGTTGTTCGTTACTATTGCGTGTGGCGCTGTTTCTGGTTTCCACGGTATTGTGTCTTCAGGTACCAGCTCTAAGCAGCTAGACAAAGAGACCGATGCACGCTTTGTTGGTTATCTAGGCGCGGTCGGTGAAGGCTCACTAGCACTTATTACCATTGTCGCTGTAAGCGGCGTTGCGTTTGCAGCTTCTCCAGAAGAATGGCACGAAGTATACAGCCACTTGGGTGCGGGTAGCGTGGGTGCATTTATCACTGGTGGTGCGAACCTAATTCAGCAGGGTTGGGGGTTACCGGTAGATTTCTCGTCAACGATCCTTGCGGTAATGGTTGTTCTATTTGCTGGCACCACCATGGATTCGGGCGTGCGTCTGCAGCGCTACATAATCCAAGAATGGGGCGATATCTATTCAATTGGTGCACTTAAGAACGGCGTGGTTGCAACGCTCGTAGCTGTTGGATGTTGTTTATTGCTGGCCTTCGGTGCAGGTGGTGCGTCAGGCAGTGGCGGTATGATTATTTGGCCGTTATTCGGTTCTACTAACCAGATACTAGCCAGTTTAACCCTGTTAGTAATCTCGGTTATGCTGATTAAATTAGGTCGACCAGCGAAATATACGCTGATTCCAATGGTGTTTGTACTGATTATGGCCTTCTTTGCTGGGCTTATTAAACTTAAAGAATACTACGTTGAAGGTAACTATCTATTGGTGTTCTTAGACGCAGTAGTACTTATTGTGTCTGTGCTTGTTATGCTTGAAGCTTTTTCTGTGGTGTCAAAACTCAAAAAGGAATCGAAGCTTAAAAAAGAGCAAGCCAACGGATAAGTCACTAGGGCCTGTTGACCTTTGGTGTACAAATTTTGGTCTAAATGGAAGCCTTTTAATCGCGAAACAGTCCTGCAA
>CETB01003046.1_pt1 | contig 23097 bp, 20 predicted proteins | sample 356381 | NCBI WGS metagenome assembly CETB01 (sample SAMEA2622545, study PRJEB7988) | marine metagenome | biome: marine biome (ENVO:00000447); feature: deep chlorophyll maximum layer (ENVO:xxxxxxxx); material: "saline water (ENVO:00002010), including plankton (ENVO:xxxxxxxx)" | depth 155 m | reverse complement strand
AGTGGCCACGGGACTCACGTAGGGGGGACCATAGCAGGAAACGGCGATGCTTCTGGAGGTAGGAGGCTAGGTACTGCGAAGGGAGCCACAATAGTCGCGTTGGGCACGGGAGACGGGGCCTCTATCTTTGCTGCCGTAGAGGGACTCGAGTGGACATACGAGCATAGCAGGCCAGGACTAAACGAGTACAACATCCGAGTCGTCTCCAACTCTTGGGGCACTAACGGAGATTACAACCCCTCCAATGCAGTCACGGTCTTGACCGACATGCTGACCTACGACAATGACGTAGCCGTCATCTTCGCAGCATCCAACAGCGGAGGTAGTGGATGGGAGTCAGAGGACGACCTTAGGACGAACATGTACGCCAATACCCCCTCTGCAATCTCGGTTGCCGCGCTGGTACACGAAGGGAACGCAGTGACCTCGTTCTCCAGTAGGGGATGGACGACGCAACAGCACACGTGGCCGGATATCGGGGCACCCGGCAGGAACATCTGGGCCACTGCCCCACGGGCTACGGCAATCGACGCGTCGACAAGGACCCAAGGAGACCTGTACTACATGGCCATCTCTGGAACTAGTATGGCCACACCTCACATAGGGGGAATAGCAACTTTGCTGCTAGCAGCAGCTCCTTCCCTAGGAGTCGCGGACTATCAAATCGAGGACCACGATCACCTGGAAAGCCTGTACTTCAACGAGACCGCTAAGGGCATACAATTCGATGACTGGAAAGATAGGAATGAATCGAGGGTCCACGAGGTCGAGCTGATTCTGGAACTGACCTCGCACTATGAGATTCTACGGAACTCCTGCGAGGAGGGCAATGACGATGATCCCTGCAATGACATACCAGACGATTGCTACCTCTCGGAGGAGACCGACAGGTGCCATGACTGGAGGGTTGGCCATGGCTTGGTCGATACGGACAGGGCATTGGCGCTATCCAGGACCTTGCAAGTGATGAGGGACCCAGACGAGGACGGATTCCTTGACTTCCCACAGGTCACTGTGTGGGACGCATACAAGCACTACGAGAAAATAATGGACATAAGGGAATTACCACTCAAGACGGACCAGCTTAGGCATGCATGGAAGGGAGAGTGGAGCCACTTCAACAACGGTCCGACGAGTACCTTTGGAACCTATGCGACAGAGGACAGGCACTATGTCTGGGTCCCGAACGGAACCTATGAGATGCAGATAGCCTTCAGTTCGCTGGATTGGGACTCGAACACAGCCCAAGTTGCCCAAATCAGGCCCAACGTAGACCTCGGCTCAGACGGCAATGACGATGCCCAAGGCCAAGGGACGGTGGTCGGTGACACCATCTACATAGCCCTGGAAGTCGAACCAGAGCACTGGGGAGAGTGGACCGAGTTCGACGTCACAGGGACCGCCATTTCCCTCCCGGTGACTGGCATTCTCTCCGGTTCGGAGTTCATGGAGCCCCGGGTCCCGTACACATTCGACGTCCTGCTAACGCTGGACGTGTCTGAGCAGCAGACGGTGGAGGTCCCACTCAGGTACGACGGGTACTCCGATCTGGATCCAGCACAACCATCCGATCTGTATGACCCCGAGTCCTCGTTCGACCTTCTTATGGTGAGACCGGTGTATGATGAGAGCCTGATTCCTGATTACGAAGAGCAGTCGGGCCTAACCGCCAAGGCGAAGTCGGACGTCCTTCAATTAGCGGTATTCGGGGCCTCGATGATACTACTGGCATTATTCGCGGGGTTCCTGTTCAACGGAGTCTCTAGCCGGGTGAAAGAACTGACGAGGGACGAGGACGAGGCCCTAGAAGCTGAGATTCAGGACCAGTAGGACCCGACCTCACTTCCAGCCATTCTCCAGAATAGGGGGTATCGTGTCCAGTACCGAATCTCTCGGCTCCTTCCACTCCATGTCCAGATCTCGCTGGGCAGGGGACGCATCCCAGAACAGCCTCTTGCCCAAGTGCATCCTTGCCCAGGAGAGGCTCACCCTCGGATGGAAGAAAGAGACGATGAGTGAGAGGAAGTAGGGAATCTGGAGTGTGGGTACCCTCAGTGACGGGTTCTCCGATTTTATCGCCCTAGCGATGTCCTTCCACCACATCTGACCGGAGACGACGAGATACCTTCCGGCATCCTCCCCTCTGGTCAGAGCCCTGACATGAGCCTCTGCTACGTCCCTCACGTCAACGATGCTAATGTGCATTGGGATTACGAAGGGGATCTCTCTTCTCAGGAGCATCATCAGGAACGAAGGGCTCCCCTGGAGGTGCCTCTTGGATAGAGGTGGCCCTAGCACGACGCAGGGGTTGATGGTCACCATCCGAATCGAACCCTCCTTTGAGGAATGCCAGTCCCTGACCAACCTCTCAGCGCTGTATTTCGCCAGCCCATACGGGTTTTCCTCAATGGTCGCATCTTCTGCCCATGTATCTGTGGTAAGGGTCTGCCCATCCTTCCACGAGCTAGGCCTAATCGCGGCGGTAGAGGAGGTGTGAACCAGGCAATTCACTGTGCCAGAGGAATCTATCGCATCTAGCACGTTCCTCGTTCCGACCACACTCGGGTCGACGATCTTCTCTTGTGCCCTCTTCGATTTCAGTACCACCACTGCTGCGGTGTGAATCACCGAATCGCAACCCTTCACGGCCGTTTGGACGGATTCGCTATCGAGCAGATCCATCTCCACTATCTCCAAGCTCCCTCCCTCGGAGACAGACAACGACTCCAGGTGATCTACTCTATCGGGGTCGGATAAATCCCTAACCGTGGCCCTAACACTCATGCCCCTGGACAGCAGGTTTGCGACGATGTGGCTTCCGATGTACCCACTGGCGCCAGTAACTAGGACAGTGCTCGAGGAGACTCCCACCACGTCATTGGTCGGCCGTCGGCTCATCTTTGTTTTTGCGGGAGCCAGAGAAGTCTGGTGACCACCAATTGGCTCGGCCCATCAGTCTCATAGCAGAGGGGACGACGACCGCCCTCACTATGGTGGCATCCACGAAAACCGCAACTGCGAGTGCTAAACCGATCGACTTGATGATCATCACGTCGGCGAAAATGAAACCCGAGAAGACGGCGATCATTATCGCTGCTGCCCCAGTAATCAGCCTCCCCGATGCCTGCAGTCCCTCTGAGACCGCACGGGTGTTGTCTCCCGTCTCCAACCACGATTCGTGAATCCTAGAAAGCATCAGCACTTCGTAGTCCATCGAAAGCCCGAATGCGATTCCGAAGACAAGTGGGGGGACCATCAGGTCGAGGGGCTGCGGAGTGAAGTTCAGGGGCCCTGCGAGCAAACCATCCTGGAATACTACAACGATTAGCCCGAAGGAGGCAGATATCGAAAGTATGTTCATGAAGACAGCCTTTATTGGCACTAGCACCGAGTGAACTTGGAACCAAACCAGAACCATGGTTACTAGAAGTACAAAGGCAAGGGCAGCTGGAATCCGCTCTCTAAGGTGGTCTTTCATGTCGACCTCGTAAGAGGTCCAGCTCCCCACTAGGACCTGCTCCTCGCTGGAGGAGGTGAAAGACCTCACGTCTTTGATCAAACGCTCAGCTTCGGCGCTTCCACTGGGGTACTCTATTGGGACGCTGACCATCGCAATGGAATCCGAGACAGTGGTCAACCACTCCGTGCGCAGGTCCTCTGGCCACTCCTCTATTTCGGAGTCGAATAGAGAGGGATTGCAAAGCGGGTGACTCACTCTGATAACCCCCTCAACGGTTGCCACGCCTTCGCACACTTCTGCCACTTCTGAGGACAGAGACTTCGAGAAGGGGTCCTGGCCCTCCTCGAAAACGATCACCAATGGCACCACAGAGGCCGTGAAGGCGGGGAACTCCTCCTCTAGTATCTCGTATGCCTGCCTCGACTCTAGGTCGGGAGGAAGGGTGTCAAGGCCACCAGCGGTCAGCTCCACGTGGAGGAATGGAACTCCAAGTAGAAGCAGGAAACCCATTGATGGAACAAGCCAGCCGACGGGGTTCTTCATGACCCTAGTGGAGAACCTCTCCCAGAACCTTCCTTCGTCTTGTCCCCATGGGAGGGGGACTGGGAACCTGCCTATTCCATGCCCGACTACTGAGAGCAATGCCGGAAGAAGAGTCAGCGAGTAGATCAAGGCCCCCAGCACAGCAAGGAATGCACCCATCCCCATGGACGGCATGTGAGTTGCTGTGAAGTAGAAAAGGGTGCACAACCCGACGGCGACCGTGGCGCCAGAGTACAGAATCGCCCTCCCCGCTGTAGCCATCATGGTGGCTATAGCACCCTCGACATCCTGACCCTTCCCAAGCTCCTCCCGGAACCTACTAATCATGAATAGGCTGTAATCTATCGAGACTGCCAGCCCGATTAGCGTTATCATCGACACGGAGTATTGGGTCATGGAGAACCAGCTTGATACGTAGTACGACAATCCAGTAGCCATAGGAAACATGCACAATGCCACTGCCATGGGAAGCAGGGAGGCAACCACCGTTCTGAAAACAAAGAGGAGAATGATCAATGAGAGGGGTATGCCGATTATCTCTGCCCTTATCTGGTCGTCCTTAAGCATCCTATCGAAGTCCGTGTCGATGATTAGGCTGCCAGTAACCAGGATATCCATCTCATCGCTATCCACTGCATCCTTGATCTCCGCTAGCTCCTTTGCAATCTCTTCCTCGGTGCCATTGAATTCGACGAAAGCAGCAACTCTGTGCTCATCTATTGACACGTGACGAGCTAGGTGGTACGAGTCATCTGGGTTGTCATAGGCGAGGCTGATTGACAGCACGCCCAATGAAATAGAATCCAGACCCTTCAGCGACTCCCTCACCTCTTGCTCGAATTCAGGATCGTCCCATTCCAGAGAACTGTGAGTGAAAATGTAGTTCACGCTGTTCGTCGATACGATTGGCAACTCCTCACTGACCAGTTCCAGTGCCCTCCCAGATTCGATAGAGGTAGGAGGGGAGTTTCCGTCATCGAACTCGTTTCCCTGGGAGATTAGCAGGACAGAAACAAGAACGGAAGCGATAGATACCGCGATTACAATGCTCCTACTTCGATGAATGGCCCTCCCTGATCTCGAAAGTACACCTTCCATGAAAGAACCCCGCTAAACTGGAGTTTATCTATCTCACTAGATGTAAATTACAGTTTGCTCACAGTGCAAGAGATGCCACAGATCTAACCACAAGGGACGGACTCATCCCACTACTCTCGAGATCCTCCACTGTAGCCTCGCCGGAGAGGACCAGAATCCCGTGCACACCCGCTCTTTCGGCCATCTCCATGTCTGTGTAGAGGCGGTCCCCAACCATCGCGCATTCCGACGCCCTGAGCCCGAGCTCCTCTATCTTGTGAAGAATCATTCCTTTGTTTGGCTTACCGCACACATGGATCGGCCTGGCCCCGGTCGTTGCCTCGAACAGGGCCATGTAGGCTCCAGTGTCAGGCAGACCACCATCGGGCGAGGGGCAAACCATGTCCGGATGGCTCGCTACCATAGGAATCCCTCCGTGAAGATGGATCGACGCAGTTGCCAGCTTCTCGTAACTAACCTCCGTGTCATAACCCAGAACTACGTACTCAGGATTGTTGGAAGAGGTATCAATGCCGCTATCCTCGAGCATTCTGCGCATCCCTTCCGTCCCCACTAGGAAGGTGCTACTGATTCCATTGGTGGCAAGCCACGATAGCAGGTCGTGGGTGGAGAGAAGGACCTCTTCTTCATTCGCGCTGATCCCCAAGCCCTTGAGTTTCTCCAAGTACTGATCAACTGACTTGCTGGAGTTGTTTGAGAGGAAGTATCTCTTGATCCCTCTTTCTTTCAACCTGTCTAGGAATTCCAATGCACCTTCGATTAGGCTTTCTCCTAGGTATATCGTGCCGTCTAAGTCCAAGAAGACGGCGGAAACACCTTCCAGAGACTCACTGACTTCTTCCACGTTCTAATCACATCATGGCAGCAATATAGTCTTGAATAGGAACCAAGGACTCCACAGGGCCTTCTGGGCTTCCTTGTCCGCGATCATTCCAGTCAGCATGTCACCCATCTCCTTCTTCCTAGATGCCTTCCCGACGAACCAATTCATCAACTTCTTCCACTTGACCACTTTCTGCAATCTGTGGGAATTAGTCAGCTCCTTGCCTAGGGTACTCCACAACTCCTCCATGTACTCTATTGCCTGATCCTCCGGAAACCCCTCTGCATGGGCCTCCTTGTCGAAATGCATAGAGGTCATCTTTGCAGAAACCAGGCCGTTTCCTATGCCCTCCCCGCTGAATGGGTCAACTAGGCTGGCTGCGTCCCCAACGCACATCACACCTGCACCCGCTGTCCTTCTGGGTTGGAATGAGGGCGCGTTCTTTCTGGGGGAGCCGAAAGGCAGCTGCCATCCCTTCTGGGAGCCCTGAACGATGCTGGCATCCTTGAAACGCTCTTTGAAAACGGGGTGATTCTCAATGACCCATCGCTGCTTCTTCTTCAGGGATTTGTCAGCCCCCTTCTGCTTCCTCTGCTCGGAGATGACCATCCCGATTCCGACGTTCACTACTCCTTCTTTAACGGGGAATAGCCAGAAGTATCCGGGAATCACTTCGTCGACGAAGTGTATCTCGATTGGCCCCTGGCTTCCATCGAAGCCGCCAACTCCCTCCCAGTACTCCCTGTATCCGCCGCAATAGTGATCGTCATCCCTCATCGGCTCCCCGTGAATTCCCTCCACGAGCTTGGTGGCGACCGGACATCTGTACCCCCCAGCTCCAATCGTGAGCGGAGCGAAGAAACTCATGGTTGGGGATTCGGATGACCTCTTGCCAAAGCTCCCAGATACTCCGGCAACCGCCCCTCCTTCTTCTAGAACTTCTTTGACACTGAATCCCTGGATTACCGAACCACCTGCTTCGGTGACGATTTCTGTGGCCCTCTCGAACATCATGTAGTCGAATTGCATTCTAGGTAGCGAATACCCAGCCATCTTCTTCTCGAACTCATCTTGCGGTAGCATCACCTTGACGGTGTTACCGTTCGCAGAACCGAACACTATCGAGTCAACCATGAAGTGAGGCGTCTTCTCAACCATCTCCTTGACCCCCAACTCCTTGACGTGGGAAAGCGATTTGCCGCCTACTGCGTCTCCGCAGATTTTGTCCCTGGGCCACACTTCTTTCTCAATCAGAAGCACCCTACATCCATTCAATGCGTTGTAGGATGCGGCTGCGGAGCCACTAGGCCCCCCTCCGACGACTATTACATCGAAAGAACACCCATCTTCAGGGACGTCGCCAGTATCTATCGGCCCTTCCCAAGCCTCCATACTAGTTCTGGTCGAAGGGGCACCATCATTCAAACTATGCCATCGGGTTCATCTGGTATTTCCCCCTCCGCCACTCATGGCACAAACCATTTCAATCATCCAGACGACGCTACCAGGAGACTGGGCAGAGCCAGTTGTTGGCGAATGGGCATCATCCTTTGTTCAAGAAGGACTAGCAGCATGCGTCCAGAGGTCGAGAGTAACATCAGTCTACAGGTGGGAAGGATCTCTAGAGAGCACCGAGGAGTGGAGGATCCAACTGAAGACCTCTAGGAGGACTAAGGACAAACTGTTTGACTCGATACTTGCGAGCCACCCGTTCGAGAACCCACAGGTAGTGTCTTGGGAGGCAGAGGCAACTCCCGATTATGCCAGTTGGGTTGAAGGGTGAACCCCCTTCGTGGCCATGGGACTGGTTGAAATCCTTCGACCGGCAAAGAAGGTGCCTACCGTCTGGTGGAGCTCCCCAGACCCAATGTCACTGAGGCCAAAACTGTCTACAATGGCAATTCTGGTAATTGGGGAACTTCTCTTTGGTCTCGGTGACTCGCTTCTGATTGCCGCTGGGATTGGGAATACTCCTTGGACTGTATTAGCCGAAGGAATCGCTAACAATTTCGAAATTTTGACTATAGGGGAGGCCACGTTCGTAGTCAGCGTCGCAGTAATGCTTCTTTGGATCCCTATCAAGGAGATCCCCGGAATTGGGACCATCCTGAATGCCATCATCATCGCACTTACAATTCACGTCATGGTACCGATATTGCCTCAGCCAGAGAGTTTCGTCGGCTCCATCCTCATGGCTTCCTCCGGAATCATCCTTGTCGGAATCGGGAGTGCGATGTACTTGACAGCAAATCTGGGGCCTGGTCCCAGAGACGGCTGGATGACCGGCCTGCAGAGAGTCACCGGAGTCCCGATTGGTAGAGTAAGGGTCACCATAGAAGTCTCCGTACTGTTGGTCGGAGTGCTCCTAGGGGGGACCTTCGGAGTCGGAACCATCCTCTTCGCAGCATCCATCGGCCCTGTGGTCGCTTCTTGCCTGTCCATAGCCAGCAGGATTGACTCAATCAGAGAGTAATTATTGCGAGCAATTCACTCAATCGGGAGGTTCATGGAGTATTACGGGCAGGCTCCACCATGGGGGGTCACGGCGTCATTAAGCGATACCGAGAGTTCCTACCTGTTTCACAGGACACCTGCATAATTTCTCTGAATGAGGGAAACACCCCCCTGATTCAGTCACATAACCTCGTCCAGACACTAGGAGGAGGGTTCCGACTTTTCATCAAATATGAGGGACTAAATCCAACGGCCTCCTTCAAAGATAGAGGGATGACCCTTGCCGTCACGAAAGCCGTAGAAAGCGGAGTCAGGGCGATTGTTTGCGCAAGCACAGGGAACACGAGCGCATCAGCAGCAGCCTACGCCTCACGTGCCGGCCTGACTTGCGTAGTCCTAATCCCCGAGGGCAAAATCTCGTATGGAAAAATGGCCCAGGCACTCATTCACGGCGCAAAGACGATTGAAGTCCGGGGAAACTTCGACGAAGCCCTTGAGTTAGTTAGGGAACTGGGACTCAGGGACGACATCGAAATTGTGAACAGCATCAACCCATTCAGGATCCAAGGACAGAAGACCGCCGCATTCGAGGTCTGTGACGTTCTCGGAGGTGCACCCGATATGCACTTCTTGCCAGTTGGCAACGCTGGCAACATAACTTCCTATTGGATGGGTTACAAGGAGTACATGGAGGCCGGGAGGACGGACTCACTACCCATGATGATGGGATGGCAGGCGGAGGGGGCGGCACCAATTGTCAGAGGGGAAATCGTAGACTCCCCCGAGACAGTAGCAACTGCCATCAGAATAGGAAACCCAGCAAGCTGGGAACTCGCTGTCAAAGCCTCGGAAGAGTCCTCGGGAGTAATAGACTACGTCTCAGATGAAGAGATACTGGACGCGCACAGGATGCTCGCCAGGACCGAGGGCGTATTCGTCGAGCCGGCCTCAGCAGCAGGAATTGCAGGCATAGTGAAGAGCAATGCAAGAGGGGAGATACCCCCCGAATCCACTGTGGTCGTAACAGTTACGGGGCACGGGCTCAAGGATCCGGCTATCGCCATCGAGAATTCTGCGACCAGGTCTGTTGTTGTCGAACCAGACCTCGAATCCGTGCTCGATGCAATCGGAATGCGATGAGCATCGTTATTGCTGTCCGGCCAATCCCACACCATGGACGACAAGTTCTCCGAAAGAGCATTTTCCACTAGGGCCGTCTGGTCTGGGACCAACAACTTGGAGGGTTCGGCAATTACGCCAATCTTCACCACCTCTACGTATAGGCTCAATGATTCTAGGTATCGAGATTGGGCTGACGGCGGCCAGCACTCCCTAATCTACAGTCGATGGTCGAGCGTGAACTCTGAGGCGGTGTCCTCCAAGGTAGCAGCACTGGAGGGGGCCGAGGACGGAGAGGCTCTTGCAAGTGGAATGGCAGCGATATCTTCCACTCTCCTCTCTCTCCTTTCGAAGGGCGATCACATGGTGACCTCTCCAGACATCTATGGGGGAACCTACGGACTCCTCACTTCCGAATTCCCAAGGTTCGGCATCGATGTAACTATGGCGGACATCAGGGACCCCTCCTCCTTCGAGGCTGCGATAAATGAGAATACCAAGGTGCTCTACGTCGAGACCATAACCAACCCCTTACTCAAGGTGTGTGACTTGGAGGCAATGTCATCAATCGCTAAGGAGCACGGTTTGATTTCCGTAGTAGACAACACATTCGCAACTCCATGGGCCTGCCGGCCCATTTCCATGGGCTTCGACATCGTCATACACTCTGGAACAAAGTTCCTGAACGGGCACACGGACCTGACAGCAGGAATAGTGGTAGGGAGGGCCGACCTAATCAAGGGGGTCTTCGAGACAAAAACAAAACTTGGCGGAACCGCAGACCCGCATATGTGCTATCTTCTAGAGAGGGGGATGAGGACCCTGCACGCTAGAATGCCAATCCATACCTCAAACTCTTCGGAACTCGCACGAAGACTGGAAGAACACCCGGCAATAACCAGAGTCAACCACCCATCTCTGCCTAGTTACGCCGACTACGAGGTCGCCAAGCGAATAGTCCCTAATGGGACAGGGATGCTATCATTCGCCGTCCGAGGAGGGGACGAAAGCGCCATGCGCTTCGTAAGGGCACTGGAGATCATCTTCGAAGCAACCAGCCTCGGGGGTATCGAGAGCCTAGTTTCGTGCCCCTTCAACACAAGTCACATCTTTGTTCCCGAGGAAGTTAGACTAGAGTCCGGTATCCTACCTGGTTTCGTGAGGATGAGCGTTGGAATAGAGGACGTCGATGACCTATGGTCAGACATCGAACAGGCCCTAGAGGCCAGCCAGTCTTGAACAGGTGCTAAGATGGACACCGCTCTCCTGGTAGCCACTCTCGTCTTCATCATCCCGATGTGCTTCAGCCCAGGCCCAAACAATGTGCTCTGCGCAGCTCACGGCTCGCAACACGGGTTCAAGGCCACTCTGAAACTCATCTCAGGGATGGCCGTGGGGTGGTCCGCTCTGGGCTTGTTCGTAGGAGGGGCTACGGTTTTCATCCAGGAGAATCAGGGGTTCTTTGACATCTTGACCTACGTCGGAGCCGGGTACATTGCCTATCTCTCATACAAGATTGCTACATCTGACACTCTTGAAGAGGGATCTCACGAGGACGAGCGACTAGGCTTCTCTACCGGAGTCGCCATCCAGTTCGTTAATGGAAAGGCATGGATCCACTTCTTGGTCCTGATGACGACATTCGGGGCGCTCTTCGGAACCGGATTCTCTGGAAAGGCCATGCTGGTTATACTGAACGTTATCTTCGGACTCCCGGCTGTCATGACATGGGCAGCCTTTGGCACCGTACTCCGCAGGGCCTTCAGCACTCCCAGTTCTGCCGCCTTGCTCAATCGTGCAATGGGGGCATCTTTGTTCGCTGTCGCTCTGTGGATTGTGGCTCCTTCGGACCTGTATAATGCCCTATTCTCCTGAATTTTTGGTGCAGAGGGCAGGATTCGAACCTGCGAAGCACTACGCACTGGGACCTCATCCCAGCCCCTTTGACCGCTCGGGTACCTCTGCTCGTGGGTCTGCGGGCTCACTCCAGTATATTTCAGAGGTATCCTAGCTTCCACAGGCCAAAGTAGATGATGGGAACCAGTGGCAAGCAGATTGCAAACGCTCTCCTGAAGGCCCTCCAAAGGCCATCCTCATCCCCTTGGGGGATGCTATCGGCGGCAGCCACCACCAATTCCTCCAGGACATCCGCTCCTGGACTGACGCTTGGAATGAACTCACCTCAGAATCTTATCCCAACCTTGGCAGCCATGGGCGGGGCCTGACCGGTCTTCGCATAGTAGAATAGCGACGCCCTGTTCACGGCTTCAACGGTGGAGAAGAAGAGGACTGTGAACAGGAGCCCAACGGCCAGGATTACAATCCCCAGGATGACACCCAAATCACCTAGGTACATCAGAGGAACGGCAGTGCCAATCAAAACGAATATGCATAGGATCATCAGTAGCCCGGTTCCTATGTGAGATGTCACATCCTCCCCCCAGGTCCTCTTGAACAGCTCAGTACTCTTTCCCATTCCGTCAAGAATCCCAGACCTATCGAGGACGATCATTGGAATCATGAAGAATGTGACAATCCACCAAGCGATTCCTATGATGAAGCTAGCCAGCCCTGCAACTATCCTGAGTGGAGGCGGGGAGTCTTCGCTGTGGGCAAGGCCCTCGAGAATCTGGATGAAAAGGCCCACAGTTCCCGCGATTATACCCCAAATCAGAATCTGTGGTAGGCACTTCATCGCTTGACCTATTCCGTATGAGAAGCTTGGATTGGTACCCGAACTTAGGCGCTCGTAGGCGCTAGCTATGATAGCTGCGTTCCAGAAAACCGTGATTACAGATACTAACAGATAGAAGACGAACCAAATTGACATGTGAGCGAAAACCAATTCGCTGCCGCAGTCATCTCCCACGCACTCTGGGTCCGAGGCGATAACATCCAGACCTACAGAGCCGGAGATTGCCGCTCCGATTGCCACCAGAGAAAATAGGGCCGACAGGAAGGTGTACACCATCAACTCTGGGTCAGCCCTGACTACCGCCATTCCCAGTTTCGTCAACTTCCAGCCTCGAGAGATCCTCTCGCCTAACCGTATCCTTCGCCCTCCCTTGCGCCTCATCCAAGTATCCTCTACCGACACCATGGCGGAGTTCTAACGGTCGGGAGTAATAACCATATTCACAGAATCTCCAACTGAGACCCTGCCTTCTCTCACAACGCGTGCAAGCCATCTCGACCAACCGTACTCCTCCTCGTGGTCGACCCTGGCGAATCTCCTACCAATGAACGACTCACCTATCTTTGAGCAAGGCGCACAAGGCTCGCTAAGCTCCAGAACAGCATCGCCTACTTCCAACCTATCTCCTTCCGATAGCGAATCCCACTCTACTCCTCGAATTGTCAGATTCTCTCCGGTCGACCCGACCTCTATTGGATGTCCCTCCTGCTTCAGCCCTTCGATTCTCTCCAAGGAGAATATGCAGACCGCTCTATCGAGGTCCCCCCCACGTCCGTCTCGGAAACGGTTGAAGTCCCCCTCGACCCCTCCCTTCCTGATCTCGGCGGACTCAACCATGGTCTTGGGAACACCCCCGCTGCTGACATTGACCGAGTGAACCTTGCCGCTCATAGGGATCCCTCCGAGAAGTCAAATTCCCACTCAAGCCTATCAACCATTTCCACGTACCTATCGGAGAGGTTTTTGTCTGGCTCGGCTAGGTTGTGCTTCCAGAACCTCCAGCAAGCTATAGCTAGGGTTGCGTACCTGTGCATTTGGGGCAGTGCCCCCCATTCCTCCTCACTAAGCTCCCTCACGCTCTGATAGCCCCCGATCAGGGAATTCCAGCGACTAGAAACCGGCGCGCCTCCTTTCCACCCGAATCCTACGAAGGCCATCGCGATGTCGAAGCACATTGGTCCGATCCACCCCTCCTCAAGGTCAAGAATCGCGGATACTCGTCCCGAATCCCCGATTACGTTGTCCGGAAACAGGTCACCATGAAGCACTCCAGTGGGCAAGCCGTCAGGGAGGTTTCTGAGAAGAGAAACAGACTCATCGGCCAACAAGCGTAAGAACGGATTTTCCACCCCCATCTGCGACGAAAGAGAAATCACTTCCTCGAAGAGTCCGAAACCCATCCTGTACTCTTTGGGGAAGCACCCCACTTTCGGAGTTGAATGCATCCTGGCTAGGACCTCCCCTAGGTTCCACAGCGACTCATCGTCGGAACTCAGGAACCCACCCCTTACGAATGGGAGCAGCGTCCAAGCGAAACCACTCTTCTCTGCAATCAGACTACCGTCAACGAGTCGGATAGGCACGGTCGTTGGTATTCCATGTGAGTCGAGATGCAAGTGCCTCTCGATTACCCTCCTCACCTCTTCTAACGAATTGGCGAACCAAGCCTTTAGCACAAACTCAGAACCATCCGAGACCTTGAGGTGAACGTTGCAGTTGTCCCAGCCCCCATCCAAATCGGCCATTGATTCCAATCCCGAAATGCCAGCGAGGGAAAGGAGCCACCGCGCATCATCGACTTCGACCCGATTACTCACGGTTGCTCCCCGACTACTCGTCATATTGCTTCTTCTCTCCGGTTATGACTTAACTTAGTGCCTGTTGGGAGGCAACGTGACAAATCCGATTGTGGTAGTTGGAATGCACAGAAGCGGCACTAGCCTAGTCTCCAGACTACTGGATAAATCCGGGGTCCTCATGGGCAGAGACCTCCAAGAGGATCACGAGTCAATGTTCTTCATTGGCCTTAATCGGTGGATTTACGAAAATGCAGGAGCCGATTGGGCCCGTCCAGAGGCCCTATCAGAACTAATAGAATTTGAGCCAGCAAGAGAGAAGGTCATCCAGTACCTGAGAACTAGGCTGTCCAGCCGAGCCAGCAAGAAGTTCTCAGGGAGGAGCCTCAAGAACGGGGTTTTCGATATCAATGAGCCTTGGGGGTGGAAGGACCCGCGAACAGGACCCGCACTACCGATTTGGCTCTCCATCTGGCCAGAAATGAGAATTGTTCACGTGTTGAGGCATGGAGTGGACGTGGCAGCCAGCCTACACACCAGGAGCAATAGGAACTGGAGCAAAGACGCCGGTAGATTCGAGAAATGGTTACCAATTTATCGATGGAGAAGGAGCCAGTCCCCGATAAGGAGGGGGCAGAGGGCAGCTACGCTGGAGAATGCCCTGGATTTCTGGGCTGAGCAGGTAAGGATCGAGAACTCGATCATTGGTGAAAGCAAAGGCGTCCTGCGACTAAGGTTCGAGGACATACTAAGTCAGCCGGAGTCTAAGATATCTGATATTGCAGACTTCGCAGGCGTTTCGATAAATCATGAACTGATCGAAGAGATGACAGGAAGCCTCGACCCAAGCAGGGCATTTTCCCACAGGAAAGATCCAGAACTATCGGAGTTCGCAAAGAAAAACAGCGACCTCTTGGGCCATTTCGGCTACTGAGACCTACTTCGAATCTCATCGATCCAATCTGAGACGTCAAAACCCGTCTGAGTACCGAAACGAGTAAGATCCTCGCACAAATCCTCACCGCAAACCCGGTAGTGACCATCATTCAACGGTTCGAACACCCCCTTACGACTAAGCAGGGGCAATCTGTAGATGTTCCAGTCTCTTTTCTGGAGATATCCCACTATGGGCCTCTTGAAGAAGCTAGGGATTAGTGAGAATAGGGCCCTTGCTGCTACGCCAATGCTCGAAATAGGACGTCTTGCCTTTGCGGAGTTGGCGTGCCTGCCCATGTCAATATCGTACTCCCAAGTTTCAACCCCTAGGAAAGCATCAATCTCACGGAGAACCTGCTCTGGATCCCTCCTCATTCTGGAACTGTCGATTATCAAGAATTTTGAGCGGTCGAATCTGGCCAACCACCTCTCCATAGAAGATCCGTAAAGCGAATCTACTCTGAGACTCTCATCTTTCCATGCCTTCTCGAAGCTACTCCAATCACGCCCGGCCTTCTCGGCTTCCCCTGTGTTCCTGACCATGTTCCAATGACTTACTGACCTTGAAACCGGTTCTCTGAGGCAGAGAATGAACCGGGCCTGTGGAAACCTCTCCAATATTCTCTCAGGGGCGATCGGGCAGCCGAATGTGTGAACAGAGGCATCCATCCTAAGCCCAGAGCCAGAGAAGAAACCGTCGTACTTTGCCCAGTCAGGCTCACCATCGTCTCTGACGAAGGTCCCCTTGTGTGATGCGACTAGATTCGGCTCCTTCGGCTCGGAAAGTGAGATACTAGGATGCTGGCTCATGGCATGGGACAGCCATGTAGTGCCTGCTTTGGGGGCTCCCACTAGGAAAATGTCCACTGCATCACACGTCCCGCAATACGTCCAGCAGGGGCATGCCATTTCATTTTCATCGTTTTTTTCGATGTCCAAGTGAAGCATATGCCTATAACGAAAATTCAAGCCATTTGGAAACAGATGCACATTCTGGTGATGACGCGCTCGACCCTCCACCATGGTTTTGGCGGGTTTCAGAGGCAGTGCACGGATCTATGCGAGGGATTCGTGAAGATGGGGCACGAAGTTACGGTCCTGACCACTGCACACCCAGATGGAGAGGAGAAACTTGAAGGTGAAGGATACACCATTCACTTCGTCTATCCTTCGAGGCCCAGGAGACTATCGAGAGGGTGGTTCAGGGCTACTAGAAAGAGAGTTTTGGAAATACATGCTAGGAGGCCAATCGACGTCATTCACAGCAATGAGTTCGCTGGGTTCGGAATCACATCATGGGCTAGAAAGAACAACATTCCCATTGCCCTACTGTGCCACGGTTCTCTGAGGTCAGAACTTCTTTCATTCCTAGCATCTGCAGACATGCGCCCCAGATACTGGCACTGGCTAATACTGACTCCTCTTCACCTGATCAAGAGGTACTTACTGTGGGAAATTCCCATGAGGAGAACCGTATCTAGCATTATTCTGGTTACGCCCACCATAGAAGGAGACTTCCGAACCTTCTGCAAGGAAAAGGTCCAGGTCATAGAAAACGGGATAACGCTTCCAGAGAAGGAAATGCAGAAGAATTCAGGAGATACTCTGAGGCTCCTCTGCACTGGTCGGGCAGACAGGCAGAAGGGCTTCCAGATGGCAATTAGGGCAATGGAAAAACTACCGAATCTCGACCTACACTTGGACATAGTTGGAACCGGCGACTATCTCTCTGAACTCAAGAGACTCGTCGAAGGAATGGGACTCAGTGAAAGAGTGACCTTTCGAGGGAGGGTGGATGATGATGAGCTATACAGGATCTACTCATCCGCCGACGTTTACCTAATTCCAACGCTTAGGTACGAGGGCCTCCCGTTGGCCCTACTGGAGGCCATGGCCCACGGAATACCCACCATTTCCTCCGACATAGGTGGGAACTCAGACGTGATAACGCACGAGAAGGACGGTCTTTTCGTTAGACCGGGTGATTTGGAGGGTTTGGTCGACGCAATCAGCCTGCTAGCGACGAATTCCGAAGTGAGAGACTCACTAGGAAAGGCAGCCAGAGAAACCACCGAGAGGAGGTTCGACAAGGAGAGGATGGTTAGCGACACAGAGGAAGTGCTGAGGAGAATCACAAGCACCTAGTAGCCGCAATTCGGGCGCTTAGTTGAATAATCCTTGACTGCCCCCCTCGGTCTGTGTTCGATATCGCATCCTTAGTACTAGGGGGGTTCCAAGACGAACTAGTATCTGTGTTCGGGCACACATTAGGATGGACAATAGGCCACACAATCCTATTCCTATTTCTTGGCCTAATGGCGCTTGGGATAAGAAAGAGGGAACACGTCATCAACAACTCAGGAGTTGGAAGGAGAGAGGCATTGGATCTGGGGGGTTTCCTAATTCTGACTGCAGCGCTGTATTTCGTCTACACGACAACGTTAGACTTCGATTCAGTAGCCTCATGGGCGCTGGCCGCGACCTCTTCACTTTCACTCAGATGGATAGTAACCGTTCTCGGCTAAGCCCTCCTCCTTCTGAAGAAGACCAACAAGGAGACGCCCAGCATCGTTACTCCTGCCAGCCCGCCAATCACTATCTCCTGATTTTCTTCGGTGACTCCGAGTTCTTCCAGAAACGTTCCATTCACGTCAATTCCTACGGAGGGCACCACAGTCTCCCTTTCATTGACAGTTAGGGGGAATGCGAAATCGCTGGAACAGGACCACTCGGGGTTTGTCATCTCGTCCACTACGATCAGACAACCCTCCCATTTGCTCTGAAGGTTGGAAGGAGTGGTTAGCACGAAATCGCAATCGACTGTACCCATTGGATTCTGAATCACACATCCTCCCTCTGACATGTCATTGAATCCAGCAGGCCACATCCCTTCCTGAGAGCTCCCCTTCTCCAGTAGATGCAGGGATAGCTCCAGGCTGTTTGCCTCGTTACTATCGCAGTCATAGACGATCGAGAACAGGACATCCTCGCCAGCTTCTGCGAATATTGCAGATGGATGGGAAGAAGAGCAGGTTGTGTATGGCAAAACCTCGACTTCCAACACTTCCTCATCAGAGAAACCGAATATGCTGACAGGGACGCCATTCCATTCGGTTACTACTGCACTAACGTTGACCTCGTATGTCCCCGCCGTCTGACCAGTCTGTGAAGCCACCACAATCTGGAATGATTCTGTCTGACCCGCTCCAACAGTTATGCTTCCGGGCCCAGCAGTATTCATTTCGCCCGATTGATAGGTCAGCTCCACCTTCTCAGCAAAAGCAGTCGGGTTTGTCAATTCGCAATAGACCACAGAGGTTCCAGAACCGTCAGAGAGGTCTATTTCCGTTGAGTCATCACATTCCAAATCGGCATCTGGAAGAACTTGAGCTGAACTGCTGGGTGAAAAACCAGAAACTAACATCAGACTGGCAATGAAAAAGACCGAGAACGATCGATTAGCCACGAATCTTCCTAACTTGTGACTGCCATAGACATTCGTATCGTTTGCTAATTGCGAACACGAATTAACGCCTCAAAGCATTCATGTCAGCCTTTCGTGCCGAAAGTACTCATGGGAGAGGGCTCAGACAAGCCGAAGGTTGCCATCACCCCCCACAGCACCAAGGTCACCAGTGGTACAGAGGTCCAAGAGAAGCTGATTGTAGCGGCTAGAGTATTCTCGGACCTGCTGAAGCCAACATATGGTCCGCGGGGACTCGACAAGATGCTCTACAAGACGGACGGGACCACGGCAGTCACTAACGACGGAGCGAAGATAGTAGCCGAGCTTCTGGTCAGGCACCCAGCTGCCAAAATGATGGTTTCTATGGCAGAATCTCAAGAGGAAAAATGCGGAGACGGAGTAACAACTACAATGCTGCTGTGTGGGTCATTGCTAATCGAGGCGAACAACCTATTCAGGAAAGGCCTCCATCCTCTCACCTTAGTTGATGGATACGAGATATCACTTCAGACCGCCAGATTGCAGATTGAGTCCGACCTAAGCCAAACAGACGAGCAAAGGCTCTTGCAGGTGGCCGAGACCTCACTCAGAGGAAAGGTCGCAGACTCAGCACTCGGGACTTTCCCACACCTAATCGTCAAGGCTCTGAGCACAGTTTTTGAAAACAGGGGGGAGGCATCTGCACAACATGTATCAATGTTCAAGACGGGAACGGGGGGCATCAGGGACTCTAGATTAGTTAACGGCATAATACTCCGAAGACGAGTGTTGATGGAAAACCTCCCTAATGACATACGGGATGCAAAAGTAGTATGCTTGGATGGAGAATTAAAAATCAGAGAAATGTCCAGAGACGCGGAGATGAAAATCACAAGTGCAGATGATTTGGACTCGTTCATCGGAGCTGAAGGGGACAGGAAGAAAGAGATTTTCAGAAGCATCCTTGACTCGGGTGCAAAGGTAGTGCTTTGTTCCGGTGAAATCGACAAGGACATCCTACATATGCTCTCTGAGAGTTCTATTCTAGCTGTCGAGGACCTAGACTCCTCTGAATTGAGAAACGCATCGGATGCCACGAAATCAAGGATCGTGGAAAACCCGCTTGACATAGAAGAATGTGATTTGGGTCTATGCGGCAGTGCTTCATGGGAGAGGAAGCCAGCTTCAAATGAGGTAGAAGACGTGATTCGAATCGAGGAATGCCCGAACCCATCTGTGGTGACGATAGAGATAGGGGGTGCGGGGGAGACAGGCACAGAGGAGGTAATCAGAGGCATACATGATTCTCTCAGGGCCACTTCATTGGCATTGAATGAGGACGTTCTTCCCGGAGCAGGAGCCATCCATAGCAGAGTCGCTCAAGCAGTTAGATTGGCTTCCGAGAAACAGGGTGGGAGGGAGCGACTTGCAATGGAGGCGTTCGCTAGAGCCATGGAGGCGATACCCGCAACTCTTGTTGAGAATGCTGGGGGGGAATCCCTTGATCGCATTCTTGAACTGAGATCCGAATCCTTGGAAGAACCCCCGGTGGGAATCTCCGAGGACGGCAAGAAAATGATAGTCGAAGGGGTCTGGCACCCTAGGTCAGTGATCGAGAACTCTCTCGAATCTGCCACCGAGACTGCAATAGGGATGCTTAGGATAGATCAGGTCATTTCTGCTAGGGGCGAATAGGCGACCGCGAACCTTCAAGCCTCTTGCACACACGCATTCCCATGGAGCGACCCAGAGCGCTGTTCAGCGTCTGGGACAAAACCGGAATCGAAGAACTCGCTTCATCCCTGCAATCCATGGGCTGGACCATTCTTTCGACTGGAGGGACTGCAACCAGACTCAGGGATTCTGGAATAGAAGTAACGGACGTATCAGAGGTGACCAGCCACCCAGAGATATTCGATGGCAGGGTCAAGACCCTACATCCCGCGGTTCACGGAGGGATACTGGCTAGGAGGGAATCGAAACAGGATATGGAAAAACTGGCGGATATGGGCTACGGGACAATCGACATGGTCTGTGTAAACCTATACCCCTTCGAAGAAACAGCTTCTCGAGACCCTCCAGCAAGCGATCAGGAACTGATAGAGATGATTGACATCGGAGGGCCCACAATGGTGAGATCTGCAGCAAAGAATCACGCAGACGTAATCGTAATCACAAACCCAGAACAGCATGAATCGATATTAGAAGCCCTGTCAGCGTCAGATGGAGATCCCTCTGGGATTGATTTGGCGATGAGGAAGGACCTAGCCATGTCCGCGTTCCAATCTACCGCAGCATACGATAGCGCGGTTTCCAACGAGCTGTGGTGGAGATTCACAGGAAGAAGGATTCCGAACAGGATTCTCGCTTCTTCAGAGCAGGGCATAGAACTGAGGTATGGCGAGAATCCACACCAACCCGCGTCGTTCTTCCCCTCAACTGGAAATCCAAGAGGGCTCTCGAGAGCAGTGCAACACGGGGGAAAACCCCTCTCCTACAACAACTATCTCGATCTCGATGCTGCGCTGAGGCTAGCCAGGTCCCTCTTGCAGACCTGCGGTTTCGGAAAACACTCCTGTGTGATAATCAAGCACACCAATCCCTGTGGAGCCTCTGTCTCCGAAAAACAGGTTTCAGCGTGGGAAAACGCACTGGCTAGTGATCCAGAGAGCGCATTCGGGTGTGTGATTGCATTCGATAGGGTGGTAGTGAAAGAAACCGCTGAATCAATCGGCAAGCACTTCTTCGAATGCATGATTGCTCCGGGTTACGAATCAGATGCTTTGGATATACTATCCAAAAGCAAGAATAGGAGAATGCTGACCCTTGATCCACTCGGAGAACTCATCGATGAACCCAAGACCCGCCAAGTGCAGGGGGGTTGGTTATCCCAGGTCCAAGGGACCTCTGGAATAGACTGGGAAAATGCGCGTCTCGTCACCAAAAAGACCCTTGACGAAGAGGAGCTAAACCTAGCTCGGTTCGGGACATCCGTAATTGCTGAAGTCCAGTCCAACGCAATCATTCTGGTACGTAAAACTGAGACAGGATACTCGACTGTAGGTGTTGGGCCGGGGCAGACGAGCCGCGTAGAGGCGGTTCGGATTGCCGCTAGGAGAGCCGGAGACAGAGCCCAGGGAGCCATGATGATATCCGACGCCTTCTTCCCGTTCCGTGACGGTATTGACCAATCAAACGAGATCGGGATTACGAGTGTAGTGCAGCCAGGCGGATCAATTCGCGATGATGAGGTAATAGGTGCCGCGAACGAGTTCGGAATGGCAATGGTATTTACAGGAACTAGGCTCTTCAGGCACTAGGTGGGCACGTGAACTGGAAGCATATCCTAGGATCCGGGGCTATGTCCGGAGCAATGATTGCAATCCTGATGATACTCCTGATTGCTCTTGGTGATCTTGGTGAAATTATCTTCGCATCCTTTGCATCTGCAATGCTGAGTTTCCTAATGATTATCCTAATCCCCCCATTCTTGACCAGAGAAATCTGGGAGAAACAGTTCAACTTACGACCAAGTCTGAAGCATCTCGTTCCTGTCTCCTTCTTGACCTTCATCCTCCCAGTCCTAGGTCCTGCTTTCGGAGGCCCTAGTTTGGGTCCAGAATGGCTTATTTTGATTCCAATGGCGGCAGTAGGGGGAATTTTCTGGAGTCTGCCCTTTGCTGGTTGGGACTACTACAGCTCAACACGAAACCCCCAGTGAAAACCATCATACAGCGGGCTTCGATGCCCCATTGTGAGTAACCTCCCCGGATCTGGTTCGAATGCCTATGAGGACCTAGTTTCGGCTATTGGCAACACTCCCCTGATTAGGTTGAATAGAATCACCGAGGGTCTAGAGAAATCCTCAGTCTGGGTCAAGCTAGAGAGGTGCAACCCCGGCGGTTCGATAAAGGATAGAATCGGACTTCAAATGGTTCTCGATGCGGAGGAGAAGGGACTACTGAAACCAGGAGGGACGATTGTCGAGGGAACCTCCGGAAACACCGGAATCGGACTCGCGATGGTCGCAGCACAGAGAGGGTACCGCTGTATCTTCACCATGGCAGATAAGATGAGCAAGGAGAAGATAGACCTTCTCAGGGCCATGGGAGCCGAGGTCCATGTGTGTCCCACTGCGGTTGAGAAGGAGGACCCCCGTTCATACTACGAAGTTGCAGCTAGACTGGCGAGAGAGATCCCCGGAGCATGGTATCCAGACCAATACTCGCACCAGGCAAATCCGTTGACCCACTACCTCTCAACTGGACCAGAGATCTGGGAACAGACTGCGGGGCAGATAACTCACTTTGTAGCCACGATGGGGACGGGGGGGACGATTTCCGGGACCTCCAAGGCGCTAAAGGAGATGGCCGAGTCAAATGCTTCGACACCCCCTACGATAGTCGGCGTTGACGCCGTAGGATCAATCCTCAAACAGTGGTTCGAAGAGGGAACCATGGGGGAGCCGCATACGTACAAGGTAGAGGGCTTCGGAGAGGACTTCATACCTTCTGCGACCGACTTCTCGGTCATCGACGAGATTCATCAGGTGGACGATGGCGAGTGCTTCAGATGGGCGAGGGCACTTGCAAGGAAGGAAGGAATGTTCTGCGGGGGCTCATGCGGAGGATCGATCAAGGTGGCAATCGACCTCGCCAAGAAGGCCGAGGAAAACGGAGAAGAAGCGATGGTGGTAGCAGTCCTACCCGATGCCGGCAACCCTTACCT
>CETB01043650.1_pt1 | contig 23262 bp, 22 predicted proteins | sample 356381 | NCBI WGS metagenome assembly CETB01 (sample SAMEA2622545, study PRJEB7988) | marine metagenome | biome: marine biome (ENVO:00000447); feature: deep chlorophyll maximum layer (ENVO:xxxxxxxx); material: "saline water (ENVO:00002010), including plankton (ENVO:xxxxxxxx)" | depth 155 m | reverse complement strand
CAGACTCGAATAATGACGATGATTTTTTATTTCTTCAAGAGGATGAGAAAATAACCTCAACTCCAATAATCAAACCCAAAAAAGTTAAAATAAAAAATGAAGAAAATTCAGAAAGTGATGCAGTTTTAATTAATGAAAAGAAAACAAAAAAGAATTATGATTATTCTAAATTATTAGCCAAATTAACTAAGTTTTCGTATCAATTATTAATTTTCGCAATATTATGGCGACTAATAATATTTTATGATTTAGAATATCTACAAACAGAAAATTTGGAAAATAGTAGGGTATTAGACTATCCTACGTGGGCGATATACACTTTTTCCATCCTTTCTATTATGTTGTTTTTGACTTCCACATTCGCTTTTTCTGAATTCATATTTGGTTATAATTTAAATGATCCTCAGGATAATTTTTCTGAAGATAACAATTCAAAAGAAGTCGATTCAGGCCTATATTCTTCATTAGGGGGTGTTTGGAATGTTGGGTGGGAAATTTTTGGAATAGATTGCCCTGATTGTGCATTAAAAATAACTAAATCTCTCAATTCATTAAAAGGAATTGAAAATACTGAAGTATCTATTACAACAACATTGGTACATTTTGAAATAGATCTTGAATTACAAACAATTTCTAAAGTAAATCGTATACTATGTGATTTAGGATATGCCCCCAATGCAAAGTGGTGGGAGCTTGCGGGCGTCTCTTCAAAAAGCACCCTTGCAAAATTAAATTTAAATGAAAATAAATTATTAAATCGTATAAACATTCAAGCAGGAGTACTTGAAAGTAGAATTGAAGAAGATAAAATATTTATCAGATTACCAACAAAAGTTGAGGGGGAATTAACAAAAGAATTCCAGAAGGCAATAGATGAGGCCCTTAATCAAAAAATAACATTAAAGCCTAAAGGGGGTGAATGGGGTTTACGTCCAGATCAAAAACAATTACTTGATGGGATTGTTGGGTTGATTTTTCTACCAATAGTATTCTTAATTCAATTTTTAGTTGAGAAAAATGGAAACATAAATTCAGTAGAATATCAACTACAATACTTAATTGCTTTACCTGTAATCATTATTAGTTCTAACCAACTTAGAAAAAAGGCTATTGAAAGCGTTAAAAGATTGCAATTAAGTTTTGAAACATTAATTTCAATGGCTGTTTTAGGTGCTATGTTTCTGCATGCCTGGTTTGAAGCATTGCTAATAATTGTTTTAATTGCGTTAGCCAATAATTTGGAAACTTCTGCGATTAAAAAGGCAAGGGAATCTATGCAAGGAGGATTGAATAGAATTCCAAATGAAGCAAGATTAGTTAAAAAATCAACTGATGTTTCAAAAATCGTAAAAATTAAATCATTCAAACTTTCTTTAGATTCTAATAATAAACTCAAGAAAAAAAGTAATTCGGAAATGGTACCCGTGGGATTATTAAATATTGGAGATCATATAGAGATTAGAACTGGTGAAATTATCCCCATAGATGGAAATATCATTTCGGGAGAAGGTTTAGTAGATAAATCAGCACTTACGGGAGAAGCATTACCAATTAACCTCAATAAAGGTGATTTTATTGAAGCGGGGTTAATCCTAACTCGTGGGCCTATAGTCGTAGAAACAAGCGCAACAGGAGTAAATACTCGTTTAAGTGAATTAATTGAAACAACGAAGTTATATCAAGAATCACCAACTCGCTTACATTCTATCTTAGAATTATTCACAAATATTTGGGTTCCATTAGTGCTCTTTGGATCAATGTTTGTTGCATTAATGATACCCGAGTCCGTAATTGGGGAAGGGAACAGAATCAAAATTATATTATTATTGTGGGTTACTGCTTGTCCTTGCGCATTATTAATTTGTGCACCAATTCCGCATTCAATTTCAATTTCAATGGCTTCAAATAAGGGAGTAATTGCTAAAGGTGGAGATGTATTAGAAAGGATAGCGAAAGTAAATCTTGCATTACTAGATAAAACAGGAACTTTGACAGAAGGACGTCCACAAATTACACAGATAGTGTCAACAAAAGGTTCTAAAATAAAAACTATTATCGGAATTGCTTCTGGTTTAGAATTATCCTCTAATCACCCATATGCATCAGCAATTATTGATAAAAGTAATGAAGAAAATATTCAACCATATAAAATTCAAAATTTAATTGATGGAGAGGGTGGCATCACTGGAAAATATGATGGAGAAACTGTGGCTATTGGAAATATAAATTGGATTAAAAAACAAGGGTTCAAGATTCCTAAAGACCTCCTAGAAAAATTAGAAAATACTGAAGTCACTGGAATTTCAATATTAACAAAAGGAACTAATGCCATTGCTGCCTTTGGATTTGCTTCAGACGCACTAAACCCAAATTCCTCAAAATTAATTTCAAATTTAAGTAAACAGGACATAAAAGTAGAATTACTGAGTGGAGATAATCAAGAGTCTGTAAATAAAACAGCGAATGACTTAGGTATCCCTGTAGAGATTTGTAGAGGGGGTTTAACTCCTGAACAAAAAGTAGATTGGGTTGAACAAAGATCTACAACACACATCACACTTATGGCTGGCGATGGGTTTAATGATGCAGCAGCTATGGCTAAAGCAGACGTAGGAATTTCAGTTGGTAATAAAGAGCAATTAAATCTTGATTCTGCTGATGTAATGATACCTTCAGAAAGACCAGATCTTATTTCATCATTATGTGAATTGTCTAGAAAAACAAGAAATATTGTAATTCAAAATTTGGTTATTTCAATTTCATTGACTTTATTGTTAGTGATGTCTGTAATTTCGGGTAAAAATGACCAGTTGTGGCTTAATGTTTTAGCACATGAGTTTTCAGTTCTATTGGTAATACTAAATGCGATGAGATTAGGTTCATATCAATTCGATGAAATGTCAACTGATAAAAACGAAAATAAGAAATTTAATATCTTTTCTATAATTTCAAAAATTTTCAAGGAGCTTTATGATGATTCAAAAGAAGTTGTTAAAACAATATTAAATTAGCGACCATTTGATATATCTCAATAGTTTACCTATGTTCAAGGTTGATATGTCAAAGATACGTGGTGATCCAAAACAAATTGCTCTAGCACATCCTACACGTGCAGCAATGTACAATATTTTGTGTTCAAAAGAAGAAATGGCTACTGTCGAATTAGAAAAAGAAATTAAAGTTACAAGATACCACCTTTATCATCATTTAAAACAATTACAAGAAGCAGGATTAGTTGAAAATCACAGAGATCAAGGTAGAGCTAAATTTTGGAAAGTTATAGAAAAAATTGATACTCCAAAAATTTCTTCTAGTAAATCTACAATTTCAAACGAGGCGATTTGGATTAATCAAATCCCCTCTGAAATTATTAAATTATTAGAAAGTGGAGGAGAATTGAAATTTATTCCAATTAGTTCTTCTGCTGTAGATGCAATTAATGCAAAAAATGCAATAAATTCAATTGCTAAAGAATTTGGAATAGATTTAGATTTACCATTTACTTTTGTCCCAGGGGGCATAATTATAGTTTCCAAAGGGCGTTAGAGGTGGAAAAAGTGGCTGAGGAGGAAATTATTGAAGAAGCGAATATTACAATTTCATCCACTGTAGATATACCTCCAACATACTGTCCTAAATGTGATGCATTACTTCCTGAAGGCCCTGGTGAAAAGAAATGTGGAAGTTGTTCAGCAAAAGTGAATGTGAAATTGCCTTCATTAGAACATGAATGGAAAAATGAACGTATTGCATGTCCTGCTTGCTCCAAAGTTTTAGTAGCAGGAATTGGAGCAAGACCTTGTAAACTAAAATGCTCATCTTGTAATCAAAAATTTACTCTGACTAAAAAAATAATGAAAAGTGAAATTGCTTGTCCTGGATGTGAAAGAAAGTTAAGAGTTAAACGGACACCTGGTGAAAAATTATTAAAGTGTCCAGCATGTGAAAAAGAAATAAAAATCAAATTTTAATCAAAATCATGGATTTTAAATTTTAGTCTTAAATTTAATACCTTGCAATAATTATTACCTGCTTTCTTTAATAATGATAAGAAAACGTGTGTTTATCGGTGGGATGCACTTGAGCGTTAGCGATAGCAATAATAATGATATATCAACGGGCATGAATAATGTTACAAATAAGGAAAAACCAAACCTTGCAGCATTAAGAAATTCAATTACAGGAAATAGTGGTGCAAAAATGTCTCACACAATTACAGAATCTGAAAGAAGAAGAGGAGAACAAAAGATTAAACTTAACATTAACCGTGAAAAAAGATTGAGATTATTGGAACAAAATGAAAGATTGCAACACATTAAGAAAAATGTTACAATGGAACTTGATTTACAACATCAACTAACTCTTGAACAACTTGAATCTGAATGGAGAAGAGAGATGGAATCAGATTTAACAAGATTACAGCAGGAAACCATGAAAAATAATGAACAAATTTTGCGTGATGAATTTGAACAGCGTTTAATTAGGGAGCAGGGTCAATTATTTGATCAAATTCGAACTGAAAAAGAAAGGAAGCTTGAGGAATTTAGAAATCACACAACTTCAAGATTAGAAAAAGAATTGAAAAATGAATACCAAAAAAGATTAGATTTCCATAGAGAAAGATTAGAAATCGAGTTTAATCAAGCATTTTTTGAACAATCAAATGCAATAAATGATCAAATTAGAAAAGATTTGGAAGAACAATTTAATATTGAAATTGAAACTGAAGAAGTCAGATTAGAAGGCCTTCATCAAGATAGGCTAGCAGAAAGGGAATCTCAACTAAGAGCTTCAATAAAAATTAGACTTGAGCAACAAGCAAAACAACGTATGGATGAAAGAGAAGCACAATTAAGAGCAGAATATGGTAGAAGAGGAAGGCAATTAGAAGAAGAAATTGCAATGCAAATCCAGTCAGAAATAGAAAGGGAAATGAGAGAACAAACTGGTTTACTAGAACAAGAAATGCGTGAAGATGTGGAAATGGCTCTTGCAAGAAGAAAAGAAGAGTTAAGAACTTTAATTGAAAGGGAATTAAGTGAATCATATTCAGAAAAGTTGGCAGATAGAAAATCAAGATTGCAAGAACGTTATGATTTATTATTCCAACAAAATGTTGACGATATAGATTCGCAATTACGTTCAAATATTAAATCTGAGATGGATAGAAAAATTGATGATGAATTCCAATCATACAAATTATCCAAGGAAGCAGAAATGCAAAATGAATTATCTAAATTTAGATATGAACAAGAAAGTTACTTGAGGGAAACATTATCTGATAATTATGAAGACAAACGCAAAGATTGGGTTAAGAAATTAGAACTTGAATATAATGCAAGAGAAGATGCTTCTAAAAAATCAATATTATCTGAAATTGATGCACAAATGCGTAATGAAAGAATTACCAGGGAAACTGATCTAGAATTATTACGTGAAGAAACCGGGCTTGAATTAGAAGTTGAAATGGAAGCAAGATTGGAAGAATTCCGTGGAAGAAAAATGGAAGAAGTTGCTACACATCTTGAGAAACAATTACTCAAACTTGAAGAAATTATGCGTAATAAAGCACTTATTGAAGTTAGAAGAAGAGAAGGTGAAATCCGTAAAGAAATTGAGTCTCAACTCGGAATTAAGAGAGAAGAAATTCGTGATAGGCTAAAAATGCTTAATGAACAAATGGATAAATTCAGAGAAATGGCTGAAGAAAAAATGCGGGACCAAATTAGAACTGACTTTGAGGCTGAAATTGGCGTAGAAGAAGGGAAGTTAGAAGAAGCTCAAGATGTTATGGATCAACTAAAATCAGATGATGCACTACTCTCAAAACGTCAAGCTTGGTTAGGAGCAATCGCTGGAGAAAAAGTAGATCCATTGCAACAACAAGGTGGTTTATTAGGTGGAAAACTAGGTCAAAGTTTAGGTGGTCAAACATTGGCTGGAAATGTCCCAAAAACTACTCCGATTTTAGGTGGAGCACCGATAGGTTCTCAAAGACCTACTCTAAAACCTGTTAGGTCACCTATTATTGAAGAAAAACAGACTACTACAACAATACTTCCTAAACCGGTTCATACAACAATTAAACCAAAACTAGAATCTGAAGAAATTTCTGAAAGTTCTGAAGATGATAAATCAGAGTTTAAAATTCCTAAATTAATTACTGAGGAAATAGATGAAAGTTCAATTACTGAAGAAGATGAACTAGAAATTTCAAAAGTACTAGAAGAAACATTAGATGATGCTGATCAAATCATAGAAATGTTATCTACAGAACTTGAAGAAAGAGAACAAGTAATTGATGAAGTGATTAAAAAAGCAAATATCGGTAGTTTAAAGAAATTGGAAACTCCTACATTAAAACCGTCATCTGCAAAATTAAAACCTGTTAAAACAACTGTTTTAAAACCTGAAACAACAACATTAATGCCTTCTAAAGCACCAGTTCTAAAACCATCAGGTACAAGTCTAACACCTGCAAATAAAGTTTTAATGCCTGAAAATAATAATGATGATGTAGAAAAAATACCTATGAAATCAATTACAGACATCGCTAAAGAGGAGATTGCACAACAAAAATTAGAAGAAGAATAGATTATTTTTGATAAACGCTATTCCGTCTGATTCATAGATGAGAACCCATTGGCTCTGACATGCGTAAAGTAGGATATTGCATTTTTCTCTTATTTTTAACTGCAACATGTTTACCTTTAGCAACGGCTTTGAATGCATCCGACTTCTCTGGTTCTGATGCAAATAATTGTTCAGAATTGCCTTGCACTGATGCTGGAGAAATACTAGTAGAATTGGATTCAAAGCCAATAAAAATGTGGAAGACTCCTGAAAATAATTATCTCATAATAAGTGAAAATGGTTTTATGAATTTATTCAGCCTTAGTTCAACAGGATTTGAAGAAGCATGGCAATTAGAAGTTGATTCAAATGGAAATATTTCTAGTGCTGCATATTTTTCAGAATTTAATTTAGTAGTTTTTGGAAATGAAACAGGTGCACAAGTCGTAGATGTAGGCCCTGCTAGAGAAAAAGGACGATTTATTTACCAAGGTACACCCGTAGTAGATGTCGCTTGGGATCCAACAGATGGAGCGGATTTAGATAGTGATGGGATTACAGATTTACCTCATATTTGGATAGCTGTAGAAGCAAGTAAAAGGGCTGTGCAATACGATATTAACTTAGAATTACCTACTGCAAAACAAACAAATGAACATGCAAATCATATTGGATCAGTAATGGTTCTTGATGATGGAACAATTATTACAGGAGGAGATGACGAAATTTTTGTTCACGAAATCAATCAAGCAGATTCGATGATTTTAACTGATACTTTAGAACCGGGATATTCTGGAACTTTTGATATCATAATGACAAATGATGACCAAAGTAAAATATATTTTTCTGAATTTGATGGAAGAAAGATAATATCATACGATTACAATAAAAATGCATTACCAGGTCAACAATGGACCACCACTAGCGTGACTGGTCAAGGAACTAACCCCAGCAATATTGGTTTTGAGCAAATCTCTTCAACTTTATATTCAATGGATGAAACATTAATTTTAGGGACTCAAGATAAATTATTTTTTATTAATGCAGAAACAATGGTAAAAGATCAAAATCAATTAAATTATCCACTCGGTGTAAATGCAATTGTAGATACTATTTATGGTGGTTTATTAGTAACAAGTGGTAAAAATGTGCATTTATTAGATTTTGATTCCGATAATGATGGTGTAACTGATACAAAAGATGCGTTTCCTGGAGATCCATCTCAAGCGTATGATTTAGATGGTGATGGATGTGGCGATAACTTAGAAGGAAACTATCCTGATTATTTTCCTGATGATGAATTTGAATGCGTCGATACGGATGGTGACGGAGTAGGGGATAATGGAGATGATTTTCCCAATAATGAAAACGAATGGGAAGACTCTGATGGAGATGGATATGGAGACAATAGTGATGCGTTTCCTGATGAAGATAGTCAATGGGAAGATTCTGATGGTGATGGATTCGGAGATAACCCTGAAGGACAACAACCAGATGACTGTCCTGAACAATATGGTACTTCAAGCATAGATCGTTACGGTTGTGTTGATGGAGATGGTGATGGTTATAGTAATCCAATTGAGGGTGAAGATAACACCAATGCTGACTTATTCCCTAATGATGAAACTCAATGGAAAGATTGGGATGAAGATGGATTTGGAGATAATCCTGATGGCAATGGTGGAGATGATTGCCCATTAGATTTTGGAACCAGTAATAAAACACTTGAATATAATGAAGAAACAGGGCTTTGGCTTACCCCAAGTCACTTTGGTTGTAAAGATTTAGATGGTGATGGCTTTGCAGATAGTACAGACCAATTCGATAACGACCCAAATGAATGGTTAGATGCAGATAACGATGGAGTGGGTGGAAATTCCGACTATAACGACAATGATGACTCATATTCAACATTAGAAGGAAAATGTGCTTTACAAGATCAAAATAACTTATCTGAAGATTGTGTAATTCCTGAAGATAATATTAAATCCGAAGAAGAATTAAAACAAGAACAACTCCAAGCATCAATAAAACAGGCCGGTTTGTATGGATCAATAGCATTTGTAGTAATAATAGCAGCAATTTTAATCGTAGGGCAAATATTCAAAGCTTTAAGTACGAATAAAAGAATGAAGATTGAAAAAGACTCTATTGGAAATAAAGAAGTTATGGCTACTGAATCTGGTGAAGGGTTCGAATATGATTCTACATTTTCTGAAGACTCTGCATGGAGTGACGATCCTGTTGATGAATTAAACGTAAATTCGGAAGCAATGGATGCTGCTTTTGATGAAGATGAAGTTAAAACAGATCCATTAGAAGAAAATAATAATGACGAAGACAGTGATGATATTTCTGAACAACCAATAGAAACTCCTCCTGAACAACCAACAGAGGTTCCGCCAATTCCTGAATCTGGTTTACCTGAGGGTTGGACGATGGACCAATGGAAATGGTATGGAGCGGAATGGTTAGAAAAAAATAAATAATATCTACCTAAATTCAATCGGTAATGATTTTTTAATCTCGCCTAATTTAGAACCCAGAATTAATGATTTACCATCTGGATTTTTAAAAGAATTAACCAACAGCCAAAGAATTTTATTCCATTCACCCGGATTAGCAACAAGTCTAATTTTCCCACAAGCGGCTTTTTCCAATAAAGATGATTCTAAACTTTGGTTGTCAAATAATCCTCTTACTATCTGAGAAGCATTAATTGTAAATGTTTTGGGGTGATAAGCCATATTCTTCAACTCAGAAAGGTGATAATTCTAATTTTTCAATAAGGTCATTTACATCAACATTGTCCAATTTTTCTAAATGCTCTTGTAATTGTTTAGATTCTGCACTTAATCGACTTAATCTTTTCTCCATTAATAAATGTCCTAAAAGAGAATCTATATTTTTAAATTCCATCATTGAACGCATTTGATTCAATTGTCTTCTTGTTTCAAGGCTTACACTTACCGAGGTCATTCCTTCCGCAGTCATGATTAACATTTGTTTTCGACAATTAACAATACTTAATTTGATGCCTTATAATCTCACTAAAATGTAGATTTGAATGGTGAATTGAAAGTCTCGTTCTTATTTATTCTCTATTTAATAAAAATTGGCTTGTTCTTGTGACTCCGTGTTTTTTCATTAAATCTTGTACTCGAAGATGAGCTTCTTTACCTAAAGTCCAATATTGGTGACTCCCCCTTCCTTTCGAATCATTTCCTGGCCGATGTAACAAAACAGTAGGGCTCCCCTCAGAAGGTGCTTCAGCAATTTTTACTAACCTTTGAATCGCAGTATTAAACACTTGATCTGGGAAAAAACGAGCAACTTCATCACAAACCATCCGTGAAAGTGTACTTTTTGGTAAGACCATCGTCATAGCAATTCCAAATAATTTTAAATTCGGATTAATTCTTCTTTGTACTAACTTTATAGTATTCATTAACAAACTCATCCCTTCTAAAGCATAATATTCTGCTTGTACAGGAGTTAAAACCCAATTTGATGCGGCTAATGCATTAATTGTCAAAAGACCCAAACTTGGTGGTGTATCTATTATAATGTAATCAAAATCATTAATAATATGCGCAATTCCTTCTTTAAGTCTAGTTTCTCGACCAATTTTCGTTGATAATTCTATATCCGCGCCAGATAAATGTATATTTGAAGGTAACAAATATAAATTATCTACTTTTAATTTCTCGGGTATTTTTTCACTTGAATTGGAAATAGCCCAAGCAGTTCGCATTGATTGTGTCAATTCTTCTGGTGAAATAATATAATCATCAATTAATGGTAATTCATCTCCCAGATCATTCATCAAAACATCACTTACTGTTTTCTTCAATTTACTTTTATCAACACCAAAACTTGTTGATACATTTCCTTGGGGGTCTAAATCTATTAAAAGCACCTTTGATGGTGGAATTCCATATTTTCGATTTCCTTCTGCAAGAACTGTTGCTAAATTTACTGAAGTAGTAGTTTTAGCACAACCTCCTTTTTGATTCGTAACTGCAATGACCATCTTATATGGATCCATCTTAGATTCCCCCTCAATGCATAAAAATTATGCTTGAATTACAGGAACTGGTACTTCTGATAAAATTTTACGAAGAATATGCATACCAGTAATTCCACGTATTTTTGCTTCGGGTTTCAGTACAATTCTATGTGCTGCCACCTGTAAAGTAATTCCTTTAATGTCATCAGGAGTAACATAATCTCTTCCTGCAATTGCTGCAGCAGCACGGCCAGTCTTGAAAAGTGATTGGCTAGCACGTGGAGAGGCCCCTGTAATTACACGGTGATCTTCACGAGTTCTCTGTACTAATTCTACAATGTAAGAAAGTATCGCAGGATCTACATGTACTGTTTCAAGTGCTTTTTGCATTGCAACAACTTTCTTTGGAGAAGTAACCTGTTCAACATCATGATCATCTTTACCTCTAATTTTTCTACGTGCTAAAATTGCTTTTTCTTCTGCACGTTCTGGATAACCCATACTCATTTTCATCAAAAATCGATCCATTTGAGCTTCTGGCAGTGGATATGTTCCTTCCTGTTCAATTGGGTTTTGAGTTGCTAAAACTACAAATGGTGCTGGTAATTTGTGCGTTATTCCTTCAATAGTAACTTGTTTTTCCTCCATCGCTTCTAGTAATGCAGCTTGAGTTTTTGGAGGAGCCCTATTAATTTCGTCAGCCAATAGTATATTTGTAAATAAAGGACCTGCCCTTAATTTAAATTCTCCAGATTTTTGATCATACATGTAAGTACCCATAATATCTGAAGGTAATAGATCTGGAGTGAATTGTACACGTTTAAACTTACAACCTAATGCTTTGGCAAATGTATTTGAAAGCATAGTTTTACCCAAACCAGGGAAATCTTCCAATAGCATATTACCATTAGATAAAATTCCGACTGTGACTCTACGTAAATTTTCTTGTTTACCTATGATTACTTTTCCAACTTCATTCATTAACTGATTTGAGATATTACTCACGGTGTTAATTAATTCTCTAGACCGGGCATCACCACCTGCCGCGGATGCACTAAAACCTGCACTCATGATACTAACCTAAACACCGTGCTAAGATGTTTATACTTCAACCTTCGGTATCAATACTTCAACTAAAAATGGGTGGAAAAATATTATCTTCCCCAAAAATGGTCCTTAATTCTATGAATTTCGATTAATTCCTGTAGAATTTCATTTTCTGAGGCGCTTAAATCCATTTGTTGTAGTTTTGAAGCATGAGCGCTAGGAATATCGACTAAAAGGATATCCTCTTCATCTACTTGCCTTCCTATAGTTACTCCTTTAATTGCTAAAGCAACCTCTTCACCATTTTCTGCTATCTTCAAAGTCTCTTCTCCAGTCCTAATAGAACGTATTTGACCTACTCTTTTACCATCCAATTTTAATAAATTTTGACCAACTTGAATTCTACCTCCCAATACTTTAATTCCCACTACTGCAGGATTATTTCTTCTAAAAACATGATCCTTTAATAACTTAATTTTACCAGGATGAACTAAATTTTCTCTTTTTGATTCTGCTAATTCTCTTTTTCTAAATTCTAACCATTCTTCAAATTTTTCAATAATATGATAAATCACTTGGCCAGGAATTAACTTGACCTCATTATTTTTTTCCAATACTTCACTAGCTTCCCTACTCACATTTGTATTAAATGATAAAATTGCACAATGTAAAGGATTAGAAGATACTTCAGCGGCTCGAATATCTTTTTTCTTTACTTCTCCAATAGTCGCTGAACGTATAGGAATACTAATTTTATCTAATTCGAATGCTAGTGCCTCTAATCCTCCTAAAGTATCTGATTTAATTACAACTCCCTCTTCTTCCAATTGTACTGAAATTTTTGATTCATTTTTTGCAGATTTAAATCGTGAAAATGCTTCGGGGCTAATCTCTTGTAAAATTATAGTTCTCTGTTTTTTAATTTCTGAAACTCTGTCCATTTTTCCATCTGCATTGGCTCGAGCGATGTCCGAAGTTAATTTTTGTACTTTTTGAAGTTTTAATGCTTCATTTTTAGGAAATACTCGCAAAGTTGTTCCAACTAAAACCTGTTCAAAATTTGGACCGTTTATCTTAATTCCTCCAGCTGCATTAACGGTTTCCACAGAATCCCATCTATCTCCTGCGTCACGCATTTCACTCATACCTCTAGGGGAAAACATCCCTTTAATGTGAGACCAAAATGGACCTTCTTGAGACACTAACAATATTTCATCACCTTTTGATAATTGACCTTTATACAAAATTAAGTCCAATGTTTTCCCTAAACCTTGTTCATCTTTTAATTCAATAATCGTACCTTCTGCATCACCAACAACATCTTTCAATCTATCAACGAGAAATCTTTCTGCTAAACCTACTGTAATAGCCAATAAATCTTGAATCCCTTCACCTTCCTTAGCAGAGCAAGGTACAGCCGCAATAGTATCCGTAAAATCACTAATTTTTGAATATAAATCAACATTAAACCCATGTTCTGAAAGTTTTCCAACAAGTTCCCAAAACCTTTGTTCAAATAAGCCAAGAGTTTCTTTTGATTGGTTTTTCAATGATTGTGCAGTACTTCTATTAAACTTGCATTCCCAACCATGAATCCTATCTACTTTATTTAATGCTAAAACAAAAGGGGTCTTTTGTTGCTTTAAAATACGAATTGATTCCAAGGTCTGAGGTTGGCACCCCTCCATAATATCAATAACTAAAATAGCAATATCAGCCAAAGCTCCTCCCCTGCTTCTTAATGCTGTAAATGAATGATGGCCTGGCGTATCAATAAACAATAAACCGGGTGAATCAAACTGTTTACCACCAAGTAATACACCACATACGTCATTAAGAAGTTCTGAAGGAATCTCTGTTGCACCAATATGCTGAGTGATTCCACCCGCTTCTCTAGCCATTACAGAAGACTGTGAATCTATTCCTAATGAGCGAATATGGTCTAAAATACTAGTTTTGCCGTGATCAACATGCCCCAATACCGCAACTATTGGTTGTCTCTGTTTTACCTGATTACCGCTAGTCAAGACTGTAGCCCCCAAACTAAGGGGCTATCATCTACTTTCGTAAACCCATCGCTCACGATGAGGTATCCACTCATTAATTCCATCTGGAAACCACAGCCCTAATTCAAATGCTGCTGTATCTTGACCATCACTTCCATGAACTAAATTATATCCCATATCCATTCCTAAATCGCCACGTATTGTTCCAGGAGATGCTTCTCTACCATTTGTAGGCCCGATGATTTTTCTTGCAACAGAAATTGCATCCTTACCTGACCAAGCCATTGCAACAACTGGAGATGAAGTTACGAATTTTATCAATCCAGGGTAAAATGGCCTTTCTTTATGTACTTCATAATGTTTTGAAGCCAATTCTTCTGATGGAGTAAAACTTCTAAGCCCTACTAATCTCAATCCTTTTCTTTCAAAACGTGAGATAATATCTCCAACTAATCCTCTTTGAACACCGTCAGGCTTAATCATTACAAAAGTTGTCTCCATGATCTCACTTCAAATTAAAAATCTATTTAATTCCACCTTTAACATAATGTCGTGTCCATTTAACCCTTCTAGGGTTTCTATTCAAATTAACCATGTTTTTTCTAGCCTTAGAACTTTTAAACCAAAGTACCGTTCCATCTCTTTTAACAAACATTAAACCCGTTCCAGGTTCAATCTCTTCTCCTGAGAAATTGCATATTCGGCGTTCAGGAATTTTAACGACCTCCTAATTTTCTTGCTTCACGTCCTGTATCCCTTAACATCAAAATATCACCAATTCTAATTGCTCCAACTACATTCCTTGTAATAATCCTACCAATGTCTCTAGGATTAGGTGCATCATTAACTCTAACTTTAACTTGAGTTGCTTCTCCAGTCATACCTGTTCTAGCTACAATTTCTACAACTTCTGCTGGCCAACCCAATTCTTCACTCACGAATTACACCTCAATTATTTGCATCTTTGATTTTACTAATTACTTTATCATATTTATCTTGAATAGCTTTTGGTATTTCTAACAAGGCGATGGATGCTGTTTTGACACCTTCAGGTAAACCTGATTCTTTACCCAAATATTCTTGGTGTCTAACATACCCAAACGGTATTTCTTTTTCTTCACATATCATTGGTATATGAGCTAATAATTCAGGCGGATTTATATCTTCTGCCATTACTATTAGTTTAGCAACGCCTCTTTCTGCAGCTTTAGTAACTTCGTTACTACCCCTACAAATGGCTCCTTCTTTGCAATCTGATACCAAATCAAATATTGCGTCTTCTAAATCTTCTGGTGTTTCAAATTTCACATGCACAGTCACTGGATTCACAACCTCTTGGCACTTGCGCCACGACATGATGGGTATAAACCCAACGCAGGAAAGTCTTTCTTCAATTTTCCATTAATTCATCAATTCCACGGCATAAAGCTGATGCTGAAGAAACTACTGATCGTGGATTTTTTAGTGAATCTGAAGCAATTATTCCATCAACAAATTTATCTAATTTTGAAATTGCACCGCCTGTAAATAAACCGTGAGAACAAGCAGCAAATACCGCTTTTGCACCTTGATTCCGCAAAGCCTCACTCGCCCTACAAATTGTTCCACCGGTTGAAATCATATCATCCACAATAGTTACAACTGAATCATTAACATCCAAATCTTTAGCTTTATGAACAATCGTATGGGCATCAATTCTTGTTTTTTCTAAATATGAAAATTTGCATCCAATAGTTTCTGCCACAAAACTTGCTCTTTCTATTGCACCCTTATCTGGTGAAAGGATAAAATCAGGTTTAATTTCTGATTGTAAATATGTTGCGATTTCAGACATAGATGAAGCAAAAGACACTGGCACAGGTAAATTCTCTAAAACCTCGGGGGCATGTAAATCTAAAACTGTTATACCATCACATTTTGAAGATAATAACATACCAATTGCCCTTGCAGAAACAGCCTCGCCCTGATTAAATCTTTTATCCTGTCTTGAATAGCCAAAATAAGGTATTGCTAAAAAAATTCCTGGGCCTGTGGGTTCACAATCAACACCTTTACCTCTGAGATCTTCAAGTTTACCTTGTCTAACATCATTTATTGCTTCTAATAGTAATAAAGTCTCAATAATACAGCTATCAGGAAATGTATTTGAAACTAAAATTACTGATGTTGAACGAATTTTTTCTATACTTTTCTCAGGTACTCGAAAATAACCTTCACTGTCTGGAAAACGCCTTGCTTCCAAAGAATGGTGTTCGCAACCTAGAATTTGAGCCATGCCTTCTGCAATATGCTTACAACTACTCCCAGAAACTACTAACAAATTGATTCCCTCAAACCGCCCGAGAGGTATCCCACACTTGGAGTTATTTACTAATCAATTTTCATAATTAACATAATTCTTAGACAAATGAGAATGGGCGAGGCAGGATTTGAACCTGCGGCCTCCCGGTTATCAGCCGGGTGCTCCAGCCAAGCTAAGCTACCCGCCCTAGGCAGTTTGCCCTAACATAAACATTTGATAACAATGACGGTAGAATAATTCTAAGAAGGACTTCCATTACTCATTGATTAATGGCAAATGGCAAAGATGCATTTTCCTATGCTTTATCTAGATTCATTTTTTCATCAATAGAGTTTTTTAATGAGGAAATAAAATCTTACTGGGAAAATATAATACCTGACCTTGACAAAATACCCACAGATACAGAAATAAATAATCCTGCTCAGAGGGTTAAACTTGTTTTTGGAAACAAAAAATTTTCTTCTGAAGAAAAATCCCCAAAGGTTGTAATAATTAATGAACCTATTTCATTTAAACACACTGCAAAAATAATTCTAGAAGCTTCTTCTGGTGAAGATTGTGCAAGACTACTGGCTATATCTCATACTATAGCACAAAGATTTTCCATACCAATTTATCTTATAATTTCAATAGAATGTCTAAATGAAAATTTAAATTTTAAACCAGAACATATTCCTTTTCCTCCAAAATATATTATTCGTGAACAATCATGGAAACCAGATGAAATTTATCCAAACCATCCTGCATTAAGTTTCAAAAGAATAAATTATGGCAGTAATAAAGGACCTAGAGATAAAGCAAAAATATTAATTATTTCTCATGGAAAATATTCTCTATTTGTTAATAATTTAATTAAAGAATCTAAACATAATATTAGACACCTTGAAATCCAAACATTACGGCCTTTATCAAAAGAAATTCTAAATCAAGCAATGACTTCTGTTCAAAAAACCATTTGTATAAACGAAACATATACTTGGATAAAAGAAAATGAATCAATTGATTCTTTATCTTTAAATGATTTAAATAATTTAATCAGTTAAATTATTCATCTTCATCAATAAAGTTAGGATCATTAATTTGAATGTAACTTGGTAATGTTAATAATTTGGTTATTGTTCTTGACAAAACTACTTCATCTAAACTTTCTCTAGTTTTGGCAAAAGCATTAATTGGAATGTTAATTCTTTCTGGCAAACCAAATTCCCTCCTAATGCTTAGTCTTGTTTCAACAATTACTCCTCTATATGTTCGTTTTTTCTTTAACAAACCTACGATAACTCCTACTTCATTTCCTTGATTATCTTGAACTGCCCTGTCTTCCATTTCGTCTGGAGCGTATAAATTCTCATCGATACGAACTGTGTTTCTCCAACGTCTTTGTAATTCCCTCATAGATTTAGATAATTTCACGGAACCATCATCCATTATACTATGTACTAATTCTTTAGACAATGGTGCCATTTCTGCTGGTTTTCTCATAAATTCATCAGCTATATCAGATTCAACCACAATTCTCATAGATCTTACTCTATCAGTATTTGGATGATTTCTCTCGCCGACAATAACTCCTACTTTGGTATCGCCAACATACACATCTCTTCTCAATAATTCTTGTATTGTATATTCATTTCTCGCCATCTGCATCCCTTTCCTTTTTCTCCTTAGCGCGGTCTTTAATCAATACAGTATATATACTATACGTAATAATCAATATTTAATTATACAATTAGAATACTTTAGAAAAATAAATGATTTCAATTGAAAAATCTAATTTTTTGGCCGATAATAATAATAAATATAAATTAATTTTGGAAGCGTATTTTTGTGCGATAATAAATAATTTTTCAATTGGGGTACTCATAAATAATATATGAAAAAAGAATGGTTGATTATTTAAATTTTTCAATTGAAAAATTAATTATTCAATTAGTTTTTTAAATAAATAAAGTGCTACGAAAAAAGTCAAATCCAAAGAGGGAATTATTGATGTGCATCTTTTTAGTCGGTAGGTTTGCCGAGGGCGTTATATGCATTCCAATATTTCGAAATTGAAACACATAAGAGAATCTTCCGGGGATGCCAAAACAAATGGGCTTTCTGATGAAATAATTGAAACATACCTAGAATCATTTGAAGATTTAAAAGATGCAATTAATGATGCGTATGAAATCCACAAAAAAATAACTAATGAATTTGGTGAAGAAATTACCAAAATGGAAGAATCTCAACTAATAAAATTATTACAAAAGGACTACGTTAATTTCTATTCTGCACCTACTGTAAATCCATATGTCGCCATTGCAGCAAAAGGTCCATGGATTGTAACATCCCACGGTGCGGTCTTGCACGACAATGGGGGTTATGGGATGCTTGGGATGGGCCATGGCCCGGAAAATGTAATTCAATCAATGCAACAAAATTGGGTAATGGCTAATGTAATGACGCCATCATTCAGTCAAAAAAGATTAGCTGATCGACTAAAAAAAGAAATAGGACATACAAGAAAAGAATGCCCATTTAAAAAATTTATTTGCATGAACTCAGGATCTGAATCAATGACTGTAGGAATGAGAATATCTGATGTAAATGCATTAAGGATGACTAGCCCCGGTGGACGATACGAAGGTAAACCGACTAGAATGATCGCAATAGAAAGGGCATTTCATGGCAGAACTGATAGGCCTGCACAAATATCACATTCCTGTAAAGACGGTTATGATAAAAATTTGAACACATTTCAGAACAGAGAGAATCTTAAATTAATTCCTGCTAATGACATAAATGCATTAAATGAGGCATTTATTCAAGCTGAAAATGATGGTGTTTTTATTGAACTACTTGCAATCGAACCAGTCCAAGGAGAGGGGGCACCAGGATTATGTATTGAACGCAATTTTTATGATGAAGCGAGACGTTTGACAAAAGAACATGGTTCTATGTTAATTATTGATTCTGTTCAAGCCGGCCTAAGAGGACAAGGATGCCTAAGCATCATAGATTATGAAGGGTTTCAAGACGCTGAAGCACCAGATATGGAAGCTTGGTCTAAAGCAATTAATGCAGGCCAATTTCCACTTTCTGTAGTAGGTATGACAAAAAAGGCTGCTGAATTATATGTTACAGGAATTTATGGTAATACAATGACCACTAATCCACGTGCACTTGAAACTGCAGTAGCCGTACTAGATCGAATTACTCCTGAACTTCGTCAAAATATTCGCCATCGCGGAAAAGAATTGTTAAATGAACTCAAAAAATTAATGATGGACTTCCCAGAATCAATTATGTCTGTGGAAGGAACGGGCCTTCTTATTTGTGCCGAACTACATCCTGATAATTTGCCTGTTGTTGGATTCAATTGTGTTGAAGAATGGTGTCGTTTAAATGGCCTTGGAGTCATTCATGGAGGCAAGAATGCACTACGTTTTACACCCCATTTTGCAATAACATCTGCTGAAATAAAATTAATTATCGATGTTGTTCGCAAAGCACTGATTCATTTTAAATAAATCTAAAAAAATTAGATTTAGCACGAAAACATACAGCATATTATATGCTAAAGATTCTAGCGCCATATAATGTATAAATTTGAACATCAAACCTATGTTGATGAAAATGTAGAAAATACATTTTCTTGGTTTGAACATGAAGGTTCATTCAGAAGATTAATGCCGCCATGGGAAGTTCTAAAAGAAATTAAAGCTGATAAATCGATAAATGAAGGTTCTATTAGAATCTTTAAAATTCCATTTGGGCCTTTCAAAATGAGTTGGGTTGCTAAACATACAATTTATAATCCTCCGAATCAATTCAAAGATATTATGCTCAAAGGGCCATTTTGGAGATGGGAGCATGTTCATGACTTCATCCCTCAAGAAAATGGGACCCTAGTCAAAGATACTGTGGAATATCAAGTTCCATTGGGGGTATTTGGTTATTTTTTTGCGGGTAGAAGTGTTAAAAAAAGAATAAAAAATATGTTCATTTCTAGAGAACTTAGATTGAAAAGAGATCTGGAAAACCATAAAATATTCAGATCTGAAAAACGAAAAAAAATATTGGTTGCTGGTTCTTCCGGAATGATTGGAACTCAATTAGTAGCATTCTTAGATACGGGAGGGCATGATGTTTGGAGGCTAGTTAGACGCGAAACAAATTTGGATTCAAAAGAAATTAAATGGGATCCTGAAAAAAATGAATTGGATTCTGATAAAATTGAAGGTTTTGATGCAATTATACATCTCGGAGGAGCGGGGATAGGAGATAAGCGCTGGACTAAAAAACGTAAAAATTTAATTCAAAAGTCAAGAGAAAACACAACCACATTATTGTCTGAAACAATCTCTAAATTAAAAAATAAACCCGAAGTTTTTCTAATTGCAAGTGCAATAGGTTATTATGGAAATCGGGGAGATGAAGAATTAACTGAAAAAAGTAATCCAGGTGAAGGTTTTCTTACAGAAACAGTATTGGCTTGGGAAAAATATGCTGAAGCAGCAAAAAAAGTAGGTGTTAGAGTAATTAATATCAGAACAGGAATTGTTTTATCAGCAACAGGGGGTGCCCTAAATAAGATGTTATTGCCTTGGAAATTAGGAGCAGGGGGGCCTATCGGAGGAGGGAAACAATGGATGTCATGGATTTCATTAGATGACCAAATATTTGCAATAAATCATCTTATTATGAACAAGGAATGTAATGGAGCATACAATTTAACCTCTATGAATCCTGTAAGACAAAAAGAGTTCTCAAAAACATTGGGGAAGGTACTTCGAAGACCCGCCTTTGCACCAATTCCAAAATTCCCAATGAGAATATTATTTGGAGAATTAGCAGGACCTCTCTTATTTGAAGGCCAAAAAGTTCTACCGGAAAGATTGTTAAAATCAGGATTTAAATTTACTCATGAAAATCTTGAAAATGCATTAAGAGATTGTTTAGGGAAATGGAGATAAAATGAGTAAATATTATAATTTCTTGATTGGAACTAATCTGCCAGAATTTTCCATGCCCAATGAAGAGGGTTTATCTATCTCAAATAATGAATTAATTGGGCATTGGACTGTTCTTTTTATTTATCCCAAGGATAATTCACCAGGTTGTACTTTAGAATCATGTCATTTTAGAAACAAATATGATTATTTTCAGGAAAATAACATATTACTTTTTGGAATTTCAACAGACACAATAGAATCACATAAAAAGTTCAAAGAAAAAAATAGATTGCCATACTCCTTACTAAGCGACAAAGGTGCAGTTTTTATTAAAAAATTAAAACTTAAAAAAATACTCAATTTCATTAGGCCAAGAGTGACTTTAATAATTGATAAAGAAGGAATTATTCGTAACGTACATTCAAGTCAAATAAATATGAAAGGACACATTACTAAAACGATTAAAGCTTTTGAGAGATTAAAATGAATCAGAAAACAATTTCTTTGGAAGGGGAACCTAACTTTCTAAAAGAATTAATTCAAAATAGGATTTCTGACAGAATGATTCATAAAATTAGTAATGATTCTAATTCATCTTTTGCTATTTATTTTGAAACAGGGGAAAAATTCGAAACGGAAATCTCTAAACCATCAATTATAATTAGACCATGGAATGAGCAAATTACTCCATTTAATCTAGAAAAATGCATAGAATTGCATGTCAGAGATTTATTGTGTATTGATCCTGAAGGCAAATGGGGCCCAAGTGATATTTTTGAATGGATAAAATGCCTTGATTCTGGTTCCCCAATATTTCTAGAAAAATACCCAATACGATATTGGACCTCTAAACACGATGTTATTTCACTTATTGAAACACTTATTGAACTTCCAAAAATACCAACATTAATTACTGAAGTTTGCGGAAGGAGGCCGTGGATTGCAAATGATATCTTTTCTGAGTTGAAAATGTTATGGAGAAGAGTTGATAATTCAAAAACAAATAAAATTGACATTGTAGATTTGGAGGTTAAAGATATACCCAATACTAACAATAAAAATAATTCAAATAGTCCGAACCTTTCTGAGTTGCACAATTTATTAAAATTGCAAAATGGGAAAGGGTGGGTTACCTCAACCCCAATAAGAATCTCGTTGATGGAATGCCTCGAAGAAACAATTGATTTCCAAAATTAAAACTATCCAAAATAATCATAATGGGAAGTTATGAGGATTTATTAACGGGGAGAAAGTATGACGGATGAAATAATATCTTCATCAGAACTTTTAGCAAGTTTGTATGCTTTTTCAATTAGTTTAATAGTGGGTTTTGCAATAGCAAAATTTCTTACGGGGAAAACCCCTCAAATCAAAATATATATCTTTCACATTCACCATTGGATTTGGGCAACAACAATTCTAATTCTCCTATTTTTTTGGGATCAAACAGAAGCTTGGATGATTGGATTAGTAACTGGTGTTGCAATCGAAGGGCTGACTTATGATGATTGGTCCATTTTTATTAAAAAAGAGGAATGATTAATCTAAATTTTTTAACAGTATTCGATGGAAGTGATGTACTCCTGTTTCTTTTTCTGGTGAATACCTACCTCGTTCATAAGATTCAGAAGTTACACCCCGTTGGACTCCTTCTACAATTTGTTGGTCTTCTTCCTCAACTTTATCTAAATCACCACCTGCCCCCTCAAAAATTAAATCTTTATTACCAATATAACCACGATAAATTATTTTTGATTTGTCTGAATTCAAAGGAACTACAATATTTACTGATAAACCCCATGGATAAAAATTAAACATCATATTTGGATATAACCAAAAATAATATGCTGCAATATTTTTACCATAATCTATGGATTCTTTAGGCAAATTAAAACATAACTCACCTGGTTTAGCAAACCCTATTTGTAACACCCCATTTGAAAATAATTCTGTTTTATAAGAGTCATTTTCAATAATATTATTTAAATCTCCATGAACAAATGGAATATGAAACCCTTCCAAATAATTATCAACATATAATGCCCAATTTGCTTTAACTGAGTATGTTCGATCTTTACTAGAATCATATTTGAATTTTTCAATATTCATCCATCCAATTCTATCGTCTAGAAATTCGATGAACTCATCAAAATTTTGTTCGCTCTTATTTGCAAAAAGTAAATTTTTCCAATTCATTAATTTAAATTTTTTCAAATTATCTTTATGTGTCGGGAAATTTTTCACATTTTCAAACTTAGGCATATTTTTAAATTGACCTTGTAAATCAAAAGTTCGACCATGATATGGGCATTGAATTCGGGATTTTTTACATTTTTCTTCGACTAATAACATTGCCCTATGAGTACATACGTTTGAAATACAAGCATA
>CETB01029609.1_pt1 | contig 23309 bp, 22 predicted proteins | sample 356381 | NCBI WGS metagenome assembly CETB01 (sample SAMEA2622545, study PRJEB7988) | marine metagenome | biome: marine biome (ENVO:00000447); feature: deep chlorophyll maximum layer (ENVO:xxxxxxxx); material: "saline water (ENVO:00002010), including plankton (ENVO:xxxxxxxx)" | depth 155 m | reverse complement strand
CTCGACTTGTATGTCTCACAGTCAAGCTCCCTTATGCCAATGCACTCTGCAGGTGATTTCCATCCACCTTGAGGGAACCTTTGGGCGCCTCCGTTACCTTTTGGGAGGCGACCGCCCCAGTCAAACTGCCCACCTGGCAGGGTCCTCAATTTTCGTTGAGTTAGGGCCCAAATTACAAAAGAGCGGTATTTCAAGAGCGACTCCACAAATACTGGCGTATCTGCTTCAAAGTCTCCCGCCTATCCTACACATTTATAACCCAAGTCCAGTGCCAAGCTACAGTAAAGCTCCACGGGGTCTTTTTGTCCTGTCACGCGTAACCCGCATCTTCACGGGTCTTGCAATTTCACCGAGTCCCTCGTTGAGACAACGCTCAGGTCGTTACACCATTCGTGCGGGTCGGAACTTACCCGACAAGGGATTTCGCTACCTTAGGACCGTTATAGTTACGGCCGCCGTTCACCGGGGCTTCGGTTCTGAGCTTTGTGGTAAACCACGAACCCATCCCCTTAACCTTCCGGCACTGGGCAGGTGTCAGCCCCTATACATCAGCTTTCGCTTTAGCAGAGACCTGTGTTTTTGATAAACAGTCGCCTGAGCCTGTTTAGTGCCACCCACAAGGGCATCCAGTCAGTAAATGACTATCACCCCATGGGTACTCCTTATCCCGAAGTTACGGAGTCAACTTGTCGAATTCCTTAACGAGGGTTCTCTCGTTCACCTAGGGATACTTACCCCTGCCTACCTGTGTCGGTTTGCGGTACGGACGCTGAAAAAACTTGCAACGAGGCTTTTCTCGACGGCATAGAATCAACGGAATTCCCTAGGGCATATGCCCTGGAGTTTCCAGTCCCCTCAGCTCATAACGCCAGAACGGATTTGCCTGTCCTGGCATGGCCTTCAAGACCAGACGCACCATGTCCAATGGGTGCGCTCCGCCTATCTTCCCGTGTCCCCCCTTTGCTTTATAACGCTTAATCTGCGGTGCAGGAATTTTGACCTGCTGTCCATCGCCTTCGCTACACGCTACGGCTTAGGACCGACTTACCCTACGCTGATCAGCATTGCGTAGGAAACCTTAGGCTTTCGGTGTCCTGGATTCTCACCAGGATTGTCGCTACTCATGCCGGCATTCTCACTTCCCAGCGCTCCACCAAGTCTCACAACTCAGCTTCGACGCCCTGGCAACGCTCCCCTACCGCCCGTATAAATACGGGCCCGTGGCTTCGGTGGTGTATTTAGCCCCGTTACATTTTCCGCGCAAAAACCCTCGACTAGTGAGCTATTACGCACTCTTTAAAGGGTGGCTGCTTCTAAGCCAACCTCCTAGCTGTTTTAGCGTTTTCACTTCGTTTCACACTTAATACACACTTAGGGACCTTAGCCTACGATCTGGGCTGTTTCCCTCTCGACAATGGAGCTTATCCCCCACTGTCTCACTGCCCAGGAGCATCTTGCGGCATTCGTGGTTTGGTTAAGTTTGGTAGGCTCACGCCCCCGTACCTATCCAGTGCCCTACCTCCACAAGACTCCCTGAACGCTGTACCTAAATACATTTCGGGGAGAACCAGCTATCTCCGAGTTCGATTGGCATTTTACCCCTACCCTCAGCTCATCCCAGCCTTTTGTACCAGACACGGGTTCGGTCCTTCACCCAGAGACTATCTGGGCTTCAACCTGGCCAAGGGTAGATCACTCGGTTTCGGGTCTAATTCAAACAACTCAATCGCCCTATTCAGACTCGCTTTCGCTATGGCTCCGGAATTAAAATTCCTTAACCGTGCTGCATAAATTAACTCGCCGGCTCATTCTTCAATAGGCACGCAGTTAGCCCGACGTATCGAGCCTTCTACGGCTTGTAAGTTTACGGTTTCAGGTCTATTTCACTCCCCTCCCGGGGTACTTTTCACCTTTCCTTCACAGTACTGGTTCGCTATCGGTGTCCAAGAGTATTTAGCCTTGGAGAGTGGTCTCCCCAGATTCCCACAAGATTTCTCGTGTCCCGTGGTACTCAACAGAGTTTCAGAAGTTTTTTTATTTTCGCCTACAGGACTATCACCTTCTCCGGTCGTTCTTTCCAGATTCGTTTGACTAATAAAAAAATTTGTAACTTCTTGTCCTTATTGAGGTCAGGACAGAAACTTGTTACAACCCTGCATGGACATAGGACCTCATTCCGTTAAGCCCACACAGTTTAGGCTGTTCCCCGTTCGTTCGCCACTACTAGGAGAATCTCTTTTGATTTATATTCCTCGTGTTACTTAGATGTTTCAGTTCACACGGTTCCCATTCATTTGAATGTCATGGTATAACCCATGACGGGTTTCCCCATTCGGGTACCCCCGACTAAGCTTGATAGACAGCTAATCGAGGCTTATCGCAGTCTTTCCGCGCCCTTCTTCGGCCCTTGGACCCAAGGCATCCACCGTAAACCCTTAATAACTTGACCCACATTAAGGCATTTCTATTTAAAATTAATTGCCTTTCCTGAACACTGGGCCTAAAAACCAGTGTTCTTTTCGATCTCTAAAATTGCAAATTAGAGATCGGGACTCGTTATATTTCGACAGAATTCAGTTTTTAAGGTGCAATGTGGATAAATCCACGCTCAAAAAAAAATGACGCACAAACTGATGCCCAAATTTAATCGAGACTCCAAATATTATACCCTTGTACCTGTGCAGTCAATAATCAAAAAGTGTTTTTTTTTGAGTTGTGGGCTAACTGTTTTTATTGAAGATTTTACACATACATATATACTTCATTTATGACTAATAACGTTAAATTAAATGAAAAAGAAGAGTTTTATTTTGAATCTGAGCAGATTCTAGTAACAAATCTCCGTGTTTTTGCAATTCAAAAGAAGGCTTTTGAAGGTGATAGTGTTTGGGATGAAATCTCTATTTCAGATACTTCTCAGCCCGAACCAAAGAATGCAGGCAAAATTAGCAGGAAATCTTTAGGTATTAATTTAAGCTTAGTAGGGTTTGGTTTAATGGGATTTCAAATCATTCCATATATGATTTTTCAAATAAATTTACTCAGTTTTTTAGGGGGTTTTTTTGAGGGCTTGTATTTTTTGGGATCTATGGGAAGTTTAGTTACTGGTGTTTACCTGTTATTAAACGCATTTTTGACACCTAATCCGCATACTGCAGTATTAATACCAATTATTGGCCAATCAAAAGATTTCGTAGTTTCTTTTCCTGGTTGGGACAATCCAAAAGTTCAGGAATTGATTAGGCAATATAATCGAGCAAAAAGATCAATATAATGAGCTCTATCTTTAAAAGGAAAAGTTCTGTTAATTTTTTAAAAAACGATTGTCAATTGATGTCTATTGACTCTGTTGTTGATGCCGCTATGTGGGCTCCTTCGTCGAGAAATAGGCAGCCATGGAGGATTATTGCGGTTAGAAATGGTTCTGAAAAATTCAACAAAATTCTTAATGCCTCTTCAGAAAGTAATCAGGCATGGTTAGAAAATACTTGTGTGATTATGACTTTTTGTACATTAGAAATCGAAGACATGAATGTGAATAAGGTTTTTTTGGATGTGGGACTTGCCGCTCAAAATGCAATGTTAATGGCTACAGAAAAAGGTATATCTACTCATCCTTATGGGGGATGGAAAGAAGAGCCTATTAAAAACGCATTATCTATTCCTGAAAAAAGTAAAGTTGTATTGTTGTTAGCTTTGGGATACGAAGGTGATCCTAGTGATTTGTCCACAGATTTGTATGCTAAACACGTAAAAGTGAGAGAGCGAAATTCCAAAGAATCACATTTTGCTTGGGATGAGTGGGGAGAATATTTTTAATTGTTTTGGGATTCCCACCATTGTGTATATTTTGATTTAGTTAAGGATTTGTTTTTGTGATTAGTTTTTAGGTTAATTATCTCATTATTAACAATAGATATTAATTCTTCTATAGTTCCGTTGTTGTGGGTGATTATATCTGCACCGTCCTTTCTTTCTGTCCAATGACGTTGGCTGGAAAGTCTCTGCTGTGCCGCATCCATATCAAGATTGTTCCTTTCCATCAGTCTTTTTAGTGCAACATCATCATCTACTGCAAAAAGCCAAGTTAGGTCACTGTACCTACCGTATCCAGAGTCCATGAAATTAACGGCTTCCATTAAAGCAATATCGTCATCTTTTAAGTCGTGACGCCATTGTTTCATTACCCCTTCAATTTCTTCTTTAATGTTGCCTATTGCTTTAGTAAGTTTAGACATTTTATCCGGATTTCCAAAAACTTTTCCTCCAAGAATTTTTCTGTCTATAAATCCGTCCTCACCAACTACATCTTTTCCGAATTCTATGATTATCCTGTCAAAAGCTGGTTTTCCAGGGTCGTACATTCTGTGGACAAGTTTGTCGGCATCACAATGGACGGCACCTTGTTCAGATAAAAGCCTACATGCTGTGCTTTTTCCTGATGCAATGGCTCCTGCTACGCCAATTATTAAAACCATATTTCTCCGATGCTTCGAGATATTTATTTGAGTTTAGCATAATTTGTGTAAGATCTTTTATAGCTGATACGTTCCTGTATGATATACTCACACCTCTTTTTTATATAAGTAATATAGGTATAGTTATGATCGAAATAATTAATTCAGGTGGGGTAACTTCTGCTCAAGGTTTTTCTGCAGGAGCAACATATGCCGGTCTAAAAACTCAATCTGACACTTTGGATTTAGGAGTAATATTGTCTGAAAGCATGGCAAATGTTGCAGCTACATTCACTACAAATTCTATAGAATCTCCCTCTGTTTCAGTCAGTAGAAAAAGATTACTTTCAGGAACTGCACTAGGTGTGGTTGCTAATAGCGGTTGCGCAAACTGTAGTGTGGGAGAACAAGGCTTTGCGGATGCAGAAGAAATGACAGAGTTGGCTGCAGGATTTTTGGGCGGCACTTCAGATGATTATTTTGTCGCTAGCACGGGAATGATCGGTGTTGAGCTTCCAATGGCTTTAATAAGACAAAACTTGAACAATATATCTCTCGATTCTAATGGGGGTTCAGATTTTGCCAAATCTATAATGACTACTGACACTAAAAGTAAAGAACGCGCAGTATCTTTCATGTTTGAAGGTAAAACTATTACAGTAGGCGGAGCAGCTAAAGGTGTAGGCATGATCCATCCTAATATGGCTACTATGCTTTGCTTTATTACTACTGATGCTGACGTTGAACAGGCATTTCTACAGGAATGCTTAAGTGAGGCTGTATCATCATCATTTAATATGATTGATGTAGATGGAGATCAAAGTACAAACGATATGGTATTAGTTCTTGCTAATGGCAGTTCTAATACTTCTAAAATTGACAAAAAATCAGATGCTGCTCCTATGCTTATAGAATCACTACAATATGTTTGTGTAGAACTAGCAAAAGAATTAGTACGTGATGGAGAAGGAGCCCAAAGACTCATTGAAGTTACAGTAGAAGGTGCAGTCGATTTGACTGAAGCAAGAACTGCTGCAAGATCTATTGCCTCATCATTGCTAGTGAAATCTATGGTTCATGGCGGAGATCCAAATTGGGGCAGAATAGTAATGGCATTGGGTAAGAGTGGTATATCGATTATAGAAAATTCTATAGACATATATATTAATTCAATCCATATAGTTCATAATGGCACAGCTATTCCGTACTTTAGTGATGCTGTAATAAGTGCTATGGCCGAGGAAACAGTAGAGTTTAAAGTTTCCTTGAGTAACGGACAGTTTTCTGCTACTGCTTGGGGATGTGATTTGACTGAAGAATATGTAGTATTCAACTCAGCGTACAGTACTTAATGATGAACTCTTACGATAATCAAAAAAATGAAGTGAATCATCCTGAAGTTCAACTCAACGAATTTGATAGAGATTCTGTTGAGTCTGTATCCGATGAACATACCTTCAATCAAAATATTACGGTAGTAAAAATTGGTGGGAGTACACTTGGTGAGCATGATACTACCTTGAGTGACCTTGTTCAGTTACAAAAAGAAGGTCAAAACCCTGTTGTTGTTCATGGTGGAGGTAAAATAGTATCAGAATGGATGGAAAAACAAGGTGTGAAACCCAAGTTTGTTGATGGGTTGAGGGTTACTGATGCTCAAAGCCTAGATATTGTTACATCAGTTTTGACAGGATTAATTAACAAAAATTTAGTTTCATCTATAATTAAAAAAGGTGGAAATGCTGTAGGAATATCAGGTGTAGACGGTCAGATGATTTCTGCAAAAATAACAAATCCAAATTTGGGATTTGTAGGTGAAGTGACTTCAATTAACTCAAAGCCTATTTTTTCAGCTTTGAATTCTGGTTTTATTCCTGTGATTGCTCCAGTTGGAGTAAATGAAGAAACATCTGAGAATGAAGATACTAATCTACTGAATATTAATGCAGACACTGTTGCAGGTAATATCTCTGTAGCTTTAGGAGCAAAAACAATGTTGTTTCTTACTGATGTAGAGGGTGTTTTGGATTCTTCTAGAAGATTGATACCTAGAATTACGCGTAGGCAAGCAGATTCTTTGGTGAAATCAAAAATTATCGCAGGTGGAATGATTCCTAAGATTCAAGCTTGTGTGGCTGCTTTAGATGGAGGGGCCCAAACATACATAGTTGATGGCAGGTTGCCAGGTGCTTTAACTACAATAATTAATGGCCAAACAATTGGCACCCGTATAGGGTAGGAGTGTTTTATGTCTACAGGGCAAATGCCAGAATTTGATTTTGATTTATCTGTAATCAAAAATTTATTTGCAGGAAGATTAAAGTTGATCATTTCTGTTGTTTCTTTAATTGCTTTGTTACTTTTGCTTTCTTATCTCAAGGGTGTGTTAGCGGATTGGTTTTGGTTTGATGGAGTAGGATATTCAGGCGTATTTGTTACTGTGCTAATTGCACAATTATTGTTATTTGTCTTAGGTTTTTTGATTACTTTGGGTGTTTTACTACTGGCTTTGTTTGCTTCCTATAATGCTTCTAATGGCCCAGTGATTCTTGATATAGAAAAAGAGTTAGAAGATTTTGCAAGAAAAGCTATTAAGTATGGATCTGTTATTGGTGCAATAGTGGTTTCTGCGGTTTCTGGATCGATACTATCAAATCAATGGGAACTTATACTCAAGTTTTTAAATTCTCAATCATTTAATGTAACTGATCCAATGTATTCAAATGATATTAGCTTGTATGTATTTCAATTACCTGCTATCTCATTTATACAAAATTGGATCATTGGAATTCTTGTAGCCAGTTTGATTTTAAGTATTGTTGTATCTTTTGCTAATTTTTCTTTGAGAGGTATTAATTTTACCCTTATTCCAAGGCTGAAAATTCAGTTTTTGGTGACATTGGCACTCATAGTTCTTCTTTTTGCTTTAGGTCAACTTATATCTAGATTAATGCTTGTCAACTCTGGTGACGGATTGGTATTTGGAGCTACTTACACTGATGTTCATTCGAAAAATCCTGCTCTGATAATTACATTTGTTGTAGGACTGATAGCTTCAGTAGTAATGATAGTTGGAGGTTTATTAGGAAGATTAAGACTTGCTTTGATTCCTTTGGGGGTTTGGATAATTTTAACCCTTGCACTTACCTCAGCATGGCCCTCAATGATGCAACAGTTTTCTGTAAGTCCTAACGAATTTGTTAAGGAAAAAGAATATTTAGAAAAAAATATTGAATTTACTAGAAAAGGATTTGGGCTAGATTCAATTTCTGAAACTTATTTTGAAGCAAAAAGTGATATTACTGGCCAACTAATCGAAGATAACATGGCTACTGTAAAAAACATTAGACTGTGGGACCCTCGTCCTTTAACAGACGTTTACAGGCAAATACAGTTGATTAGGCCTTACTATGATTTTAGTGATGCTGACGTCGATAGATACACTATTAATGGCGAGTACAGGCAAGTTTTATTGTCTGCTAGAGAGGTTGCACCCGAAAAATTAGCGGAAGAATCTCAAACATGGGTTAATGAAAAATTATTTTATACTCATGGAATTGGTGTAGCTATGAGTCCTGCTACTGAATTTACTGATGAAGGTAGGCCTGTTTTTTTCGCGAAAGATATTCCGTCAAATGGTGAAATTCCTGTATCTGATTTTACTCAAGATTCACAAACTGATATTTTGATATCAAATCCTAGGATTTATTATGGAGAAAATACTAGAGATTATGTGATTGTAAATACAAATACTCAAGAATTAGATTATCAAACTAGTGAAGGTGATTTAATCAAGACTAATTATTTTGGTGATGGTGGAGTGATTTTAGACTCTCTTCTTAAGAAAATTCTTTATGCTTGGGAGATGGGGGATGTGAATATATTAATCAGTAGTGAACTTAAAAACGATAGTAGAATTCAGTATCGTAGACAAATTCAAGAAAGAGTAGAAATTTTAGCCCCATTTTTAAAGTTAGATGGGGATCCGTATATGGTAGCCACTAATAGTCAGATTTATTGGATTCAGGATGCTTATACATCATCTGATAAATACCCTTACAGTAATCTTACTAATAATGAGTGGGGTAAATTTAATTATTTAAGAAACAGTGTAAAAATCGTAGTAGATGCTTTTTCAGGAGATGTTAAATTTTATTTGTGGGATAAATCTGATCCTGTAGCTTTGACATACCAACAAATTTTCCCAAATCTATTTGTTGATTCAAGCACTTTACCAGTAGATTTACAAGATCACATTAGATACCCTCAAGATTTGTTTGCAATTCAGGCAGAAAAATATATTAAATACCATATGCAAAACCCAGAATATTTCTATGGAAATGAAGATCTGTGGGCTTTTCCCAATGAAAAGTTTGGTCAAGGAGATGAATTGCAAATTGTAGAGCCATATTATGCAATCATGAAACTACCTGGAGAAACAGAAGAAGAATTTGTTCAACTAATTCCGTATACTCCAAATGATCGCCCAAATTTAGTTGGTTGGTTAGCAGCTCGAAGTGATCAGGAAAATTATGGAAATATTGTGGCTGTCAATTTCCCCAAAGATACTCAAATTGATGGGCCTGAACAAGTGGAAGCTAGAATTGACAACGATCAAGAGATTTCCGCATGGTTTACTCTTAGGTGTTCTGAGGGTTCATCTTGTATCAGAGGTAACTTATTTGTTGTGCCGATAGGTACTAGTTTGTTGTATGCGGAACCTATATATATACAGGCTGAAGGGGTTAGTTTGCCAGAACTTAAGAAAGTGATTCTTGCTTCTGCTGATCAGGTAGTTATGGGTGATTCTTTAGACGAAGCTATTTTTATGTTAACTGGATCAAAATCATCTTTGTCTAATGTGACTCAAACACCTGATTCTTCACCAACTCAGAATTTATCGGAAAACGATAACCCTATTGACGAAATATTAAAATCAGTAGAGAGTCTTCAAAAACAATTTGAAGAACTGCAACAATTAATTCAATCATTGAAATAAAAGGAGTACAAATGGGTATTACCGAACAATATAAAGAACTTGAAAGTAAGTATTACATGTTTTTGGTAAGGCGACAGCCTATGGTACTTGAAAGAGGAGAAGGGGCTAGAGTTTGGGATGTTGAGGGGAAAGAATATTTAGATTTTACTTCAGGGTGGGCAGTAAATAATGCTGGTCATGCTAACCCTGCAATTGCTGAAGCTATTGCAGAACAGGCAAAAACACTACTTCAAACATCCAACCAATTTTATACAATTCCACAGTTAAAGTTAGCAGAAATATTGGTAGAGAATAGTTGTTTAGATAAAATATTCTTTTGTAATAGTGGTGCTGAAGCAAATGAGGGTGCTATCAAATTAGCCAAGAAATTTGGTAAGAAAAATAAAAATGGTGCATATCACTTTATTACAGCGTTAAACTCATTTCACGGTAGGACTATGAATATGGTTTCTGCAACAGGGCAACCACATTATCAGGAATTATTTGAGCCAATTCCCTCAGGCTTTACTCACGTTGAATACAATGATTTGCAAGCTATTAAAGATGCTACTACCGACAATACTGTTGCTGTAATGATAGAACCTGTTCAAGGTGAAGGGGGAGTAAATATACCTTCTCTAGAATACCTGAAAGGTGTCAGAGAGTGGTGTGATCAAAATAATATGTTGTTGATATTTGATGAAGTACAGACAGGTATAGGGCGTTTGGGTACTTTGTTTGGGTATCAAAGTTTTGGTGTTGAACCAGACATAATCACACTTGCTAAAGGTCTTGGTGGAGGTGTTCCTATAGGTGCTTTTATGGCTAAAGATTCCGCATGCGCATTTGACCCTGGAGATCATGGATCAACTTTTGGCGGGAATCCTTTGACTTGTGCAGCTGCTCACGCGTCAACAAAATATATAATTGAAAATGATGTTGTGAACAATGCAGCAAAAATGGGGGAATATTTAGCTGAAGGATTGAGAAAAATTCAAGCTGATAATGAATTTATTACTGACGTAAGAGGTATGGGCTTGTTATGGGCTGTTGAATTTGATTCAGATATTACTCCTGACGTAATTGCTGCTTGTAATGAGGAAGGGTTACTTATGAATCCTATGAGGCCAAATACAATTAGGCTTATGCCAGTTTTGACTATTACTAAAGAAGAAATTGATGAAGCTTTGGAAAGACTCTCAGCTGGGATCAGCAAAGCTACAAATTAATGGAGTGATCCATAGTGAATTGGAAAGAATTATCGCAAAATCAAGATTATGTTTTTGCAGGAGCTGTTTCTGGAGGTCTTGATAGTTGTACTGTTGCGCATTGGCTAGCATCTAATAATGTTAGTGTTCATTGTTTTACTGTTGATTTAGGTCAGCCAGATGAAAAACAGTTAGATGATGTGTCTGACAGGATGATTGGAAGTGGTGCTCAGTCTAGTAAGATACTTGACGGAAAAAACGATTTAGCTGAAGCTGGATTAAAAGTCATTCAATCACAAGCAAAATATGAAGGTGGATATTGGAATACTACTGGAATTGCTAGGCCTGTTACCGTCCAACAAATTCTCCCTGAAATGAAGAAACTCAATATTGATGTACTGTTTCATGGGGCAACAGGTAGAGGAAATGATCAAGTTAGGTTTCAATTAGCATCAAATATGATTGATCCTACTATTAAAATATATGCTCCATGGAGAGATCCTGAATTTTTAGAAGAATTTCCTGGCCGGCAACAAATGATTGAATATTGTGAAAAAAATAAAATTCCAATTAAGCCTTCCAATGAATCACGTTATTCTACTGATGCAAATTTTTTAGGATTAACACATGAAGCAGGAGATCTAGAGAATATAAATATTAGTCCAGATTTTGTTGAAACTATCATGGGGCAATGGCCTTGGGATGCTAAAGATACTCCTGATTATGTCACCATTAAATGGGTGAAAGGTGTCCCTGTAGAAATTAATGGGAATCAAGTCTCATTAGTTGAAGCATTTTTAACTGCAAATAAGTTGGCAGGAGATAATGGCGTAGGCATAGGGACACATGTAATAGAAAATAGATTTGTAGGAATAAAATCTAGAGGGATTTATGAGTCTCCAGGAATGGAACTACTTGGACAATCTTATGAGTTTTTGTTGCAATTTATCCTTGATAGACGGGCAAGAGAATTGTTTTTGGATCTGTCTTCTACAATTAGTCGTCAGATTTACCAAGGATACTGGTTAGATTTAGCTTCTTCCATGTCTTTAAGGTCTTTAGATTTGATTAGTCAATTTGCTACTGGAACTATTCAAGTCAAATTGTATAAAGGTGGGGTGTATTTTGAGTCTGCTGAAGATTCGATTACAGCTATGCCACATTCCTTATATACTGATGATGGATCTATGGAGGATGAGGGAGGATATGATCATTCTGATGCAGAAGGCTTTTTAAATGTTTTGGGAGTATCTGCAAAAAATTTTGGTGAAAAATTTAAAAACTTGAGGAGTTGATATGTTAGCTAAGACATCAGAAGATGTGCAAAATCAAATTATAAATGTGGTGAAAGATTTCATCAAAAAAGATGTTGATCCTATAGCTAGTACATATGAACAAGAAGATATTTATCCTCATGAATTAATTCCAACAATGAAAGAATTGGGTTTGTTTGGAATTACTATTCCAGAAGAATACGGGGGAATGGGTCTTGATTTTACTACCTTCGCAAAAATTTTTGAGGAGATAAGTAAAGGTTGGATGAGTTTGTCTGGAATTATTGGAACTCATCATATTTTGAGTCATGTGATTAGTAATTATGGAACTGATGAACAAAAAAATAGAATTTTACCTAAAATGGCAACTGGAGAAATTAGAGGGGCCTTGGCATTAACTGAGCCTGAAGCAGGGAGTGATACCCAAAACATTTCTACTGTGGCCGTCAAAGATGGCGAAGAATATGTGATCAACGGTAGAAAAATGTACATTAGTAATGGAGAGCATGGAAATGCTTTTGCTTTGATGGCAAAAACTGATCCTGATGCCTCGCCAAAACATAGAGGGATTAGTTGTTTTATATTTGAAAAACCTACTGAAGGCTTTAAAGTCGGGCAGCATTTGGACAAATTAGGTTACAGAGGAATAGACACTTGTGAGTTGATTTTTGATAATTGTAGAGTTCCTGCAGATAACTTAATTGGGGGCGTTGAAGGCAAAGGTTTTGGTCAGGTGATGAACGGTTTGGAAACAGGTAGAATTAACGTTGCTGCTCGAGCAGTTGGAGTTGCACAAGCAGCTTTAGATGCAGCTGTATCTTATGCTCAACAAAGAAAAACATTTGGTCAGCCAATTTCTCAACATCAAGCTATTCAGCTTAAGTTAGCCGATATGGCAACTAAGGTTCATGCAGCGAGGTTGATGGTATATGACGCTGCTGCTAAAAAAGATTCCGGTTTAAGAAATGATATGGAAGCTTCTATGGCTAAATTATTTGCTAGTGAAGTTTGTGGAGAAGTAGCTATGGAAGCTATGAGGGTTCATGGAGGTGCTGGATATATTAAAGACTTACCAGTTGAGAGATATTATAGAGATGCCCCTTTGATGATTATAGGTGAGGGGACTAACGAAATTATGAAATTATTAATAGCTAGAAGAATTTTAGAAAGAAATAAGATTTAGGAGAAGTTATGTCTCAAGAAAAAACTATTATTAGTTCGCAGGAAACTTTCGGTGGATGGTTTGAAGATTTTCAGGTTGGGCAAATTTTAAAACACTGGCCTGGAAAAACTATCACAGAAATGGACAACCATCTTTTTTCTTTACTTACCATGAATGATAATCCCTTACACACAGATGAAAATTACATGTCTGAACATAAACATGGGAAAATTCTTGTAAATGGACTTCTTGTCATTAGTTTAGTTGTCGGGATGAGCGTAAGGCAAACTTCTGGGAAGGCTATTGCCAATCTTATTTATGAATCTGTAACTCACGATGGTCCAACCTTTCATGGAGACACAATTTATGCTGAGAGTGAAGTTTTAGATGTGATTCCATCTAAAACAAAAGAGGATCAAGGATTAGTTTATATTGAAAGCCGAGGCATTAACCAAAGAAATGAACAAGTATTAACTTTACGCAGAAAATTTTTGGTTAAAAGAAGGCCTAAATAATAATGCAATTGTATGGGAAAACAGCATTAATTACAGGTGCAGGCCAAGGAATAGGAAGGGCTACTGCTGTAGCGTTTGCTAAAGAAGGATCCAACTTGATTTTAGCAGATATTAATTACGAAAATGCTGTTGAGACCGCTAACCAAATTGAAGATAAAAACATTCAATGCTGGCCATACAAGCTAGATGTTTCTGATGTAAATCAAATTAATTCATTGATTAATTTTGCGGTTGAAAAATGTGATGGAATTGATGTTTTTTTCAATAATGCGGGAGTAACACAACATATTAGCTTTTTTGATATTAATGAGGTCCAGTGGGACAAAATTAATAAAGTTAATGCTAAAGGTGCATTTTTTTGTATGCAACAAGTTTCTCGTCTCATGGTAAACCAAGGCAGGGGTGGTAAAATAGTAAATGCTGGTTCAATTGCTGGTAAAGGTTATAAACGAGCTTCAAATGCTGCATATGCAGCTAGTAAAGGCTCAGTTATAGCTATGACTCATATAGCTGCAGAATATTTAGCGCCACACGGCATAAATGTTAATGCGATTTGCCCTGGAATGGTTCAGACAGATATGTTTACGGGAATAGTTTCGTTGCGTTCTGAAGAAACAGGTCAAGAAGCTTTACAGATTAAAAAAAATATTGAATCAGAGATTCCATTAGGTAGAGTGAATCAACCAGAAGATGTGGCTGCTTTAGTTTTGTTTCTTGTTAGTGATTCGTCTAGAAATATTACTGGACAGGCTTTGAACATTGATGGTGGGATGATAATGCATTAAGCCAATGAAATTTAGAGAAAAACTTTCACGGATTGTACAGAAAAATAATTCTATGGTTTGCGTGGGATTAGATCCCGATCCTGTAAAGATGCCAATAAAAAGCATTTTTGAATTTTGTAAAATTATTATCGATTCTACAAGTGATTTAGTTGCAGCATATAAGCCCAATTTTGCTTTTTTTGAAGCTTTGGGAATAGATGGGTTAATAGAGTTAAAGAAGACTGTAGAGTATTTACAATCAAAACATCCTGAAATTTTGATTATCGGCGATGGTAAAAGAGGAGACATTGATTCCACTAGTGAAAAGTATGCATCTTCAATGTTCGATTATTGGGGAGTTGATGTAGCCACTATTAATGCTTTTGCGGGTCTTGATGGTGTGGCACCATTTTTGAAATATGAAAACAATGGGGTTTTTGTTTGGTGTAAGTCATCAAATCAAAGTGGCGTTGAAATTCAAGATGTTGAACTGGTGAACCCTGAAGTAAAATTTTTCCATTATTTGGCTAAAAAAACTCTTGAATGGGATTTTAATTCTAATTTAGGATTAGTGGTGGGAGCTACATATCCGGAAGAATTGAAGGAAGTGAGAAATCTAGCTCCTAACCTACCTATTCTATTGCCTGGTATAGGCTCTCAAAAGGGTGATCTTAGTTTGTCTATGCACTATGGGTTTAATGGTAATTCTGATTCTATACTAGTCAGTTCTTCAAGAAGTATTATTTACGCATCATCTGAGAAATCATCTTTTGGTGAGTCTTCAAGAATTGCTTGTGATAAATTAAGAATTCAAATCAATGAGATTTTATCCGTTGACACAGACTAATGACACCTCTTATTCTGAACTTATATAAAAGGATTTCATTTGATAGAACTTGAAATTGAAAGCATTAGGGTGAGACAAGAGACTCAACAACGTGCAGTTGTATTAAAAGTTAAGGGGTCAGACACATACTTGCCAATTTTTATAGGTCCTTTTGAAGTTGAATCTATAAGGTTGAAATTGATGGATGTAAAAGTAGAAAGACCACTTACGCATGATTTACTTACTTCAGTAATATCTGATATGGGTGGACAAATAGAAAGTGTGATAGTTTCAGAATTAAAAAATGATACTTTTTATGCGAAAATTTTGATTAGTTCTGGCGATAACCTTATTGAAATAGATTCAAGACCTAGTGATGCTATAGCAGTTGCCATTAGATCTGACGTACCTATTTTTGTAGAAGATGATGTAGTAACCAAAGCAGGTGTTTTTTTTGAAGGACAAGAAGAATTTGAAACTGAAGATGGATTACCTCAAAAACCTATTGATGAACAAGAATTAGAATCTCTTTCAGTCTTTTCTGAATTTATTGATTCTTTAGATTTAGGTGATTTGGGTGATCAGTAGTTTCTGATTCTAAAATAGCCTTTGACCACACAAAATCTGTGTGATAAAGTTGGAATCCGGTCGCGTGAGGGGTACATGCATTCTAATAAAATGCAGTTGATATTAAAGTTAATCGGGATCGGATGGTACGTTGGTTTGTCTATTGGTGTGGGTGCTATGATTGGATACTGGGGAGATCAACGTTTCGAAACAAATCCGCTTTTTACTTTGATTGGTGTTTTGGTGGGGGTATTGTGCGCAGTAATGGGCATGATCAGAATGTTGGTGGCGATTTTAAAAGAAAATTAAAATGCGGAGCTTTTGCTGAATTGGGAAAACTACTAAGTAATCCTACAACACTATTAATCATCCTAGCACTAGTAGGAACTTTTGTTGTCAGTATCCTTGGAGGAGCTTTAGGTAGTGCATTTGGCTTTGGTTTTTTGTCATCATCTTTACTAGCTATTCAATTACCCGCTGAAAAAATTGTAACTACAGGATTTGAAATTCCAGTTATAGGTAAATGGTATTTGATGAATACTATGATTACTACATGGCTGGCAATATTGGTTTTAGTTTTATTAGCATTTGCAATTAGATCTGGAATGAAAGAAGTGCCAGGTAGATTGCAGTCTCTTTTTGAAATTATTGTAGAGTTTTTTCTTTCACTTTGTGAAAGCCTTGCAGGTAAAGAGAAAGCTAGAAAATTTTTCCCGTTAGTATTTACGATCTTCATTTTTATTGTCATTGCTAACTGGATGGGCATATTGCCAGGTTACGGGACTATTGGCCGTGTGGCAGATCCTGTTGAAATTGCTCATCATCACGGAGATCATTATTATGTAGATCCTGCCAATCCTTCTGCTGATTCGCATTCTAAGGACAAGTCTCATAAATCTGAGGATTCTCACGCTAAGCATGACGATGATCATCACTCTCATTTAGACGATGTAACTCTTCATGTTTTTGATGTTGACGGATCTATAGCTACTTTGTCTCCCGGATCATTATCAGATCAGCTTACTTATAAAGAATATGAACAAATTCATGGAGATTTGGGCGAAGGTAAAAAAGCAGGGCATCTAGTTCCTTTTTTGAGAAGTGCTAATACTGATATTAATATGACATTAGCCATGGCAATCATAGCAATGGTAATGGTTCATTTTTGGGGGTTTAGTATTCTAGGATTCCCTTCCCATATCGGAAAATTTATTAATTTTAAGGAAGGTCCTATAGGTTTCTTTGTAGGTATTTTAGAAATCATCAGTGAGTTAGCTAAAGTTGTAAGTTTTACATTTAGGCTTTTTGGTAACATATTTGCAGGTGAAGTCTTATTGATGGCTATGGGATTCTTACTCCCGCTAATAGGGATCATTCCATTTTTAGGTTTGGAGTTATTTGTAGGAGTTATTCAAGCTTTTATTTTTTCAATGTTAACTTTAGTTTTTGCTTCAATGGCTAGTGTTAGTCATGGAAGTGGAGACGAACACCATTAATTATTTAAAAACAAATTAAGGAGAACGAAATGGAGTTAGTAACCGGCGATATTATGAATATTGGTGCAGCCTTAGCAATTGGCTTAGGGGCTATTGGGCCAGCACTAGGAATTGGAATGTTGGCTGCGAAAGCTATGGAAGCGTTAGGGCGAAATCCTGAAGCAGCACCACAAATACAGCAAAATATGATTCTTGCTATTGCGTTTACTGAAGCTATCGCTATTTATGCGTTAGTTGTAGCTATTATTATCAAATTTGTGTGATTCAAAAAAAAAGGAGTTCAGTTCTGTAAAAAACTGAACTGTTAGGAGTTGTCTATGGACGCACTAGGAATAAATTTACCTGGTTTAATTACACAGATAGTAAGTTTTGGTATTTTGTTCTTCATATTATCTAAGTTGTTGTATAAGCCTTTAGTTTCTATGTTAGATCAGAGGGCTGAAAAAATTTCAGAGGGATTAAATGCTGCTGAAAAAGCTAAAGCTGATGCTCAGAAATCTGAGGAATCAATTCAACAACAGCTCTCTGAAGCTAGAATTGAAGGGCAAAAACTTATTACTCAAGCTAGAGAAACAGCTGATAAGTTTAGAGAAGAAGAAATTGCTAAAGTCAAAGAAGAGCTGGAATCAGAGAGAAGTAGAGCTCAATCTAATATACAAAGAGAAAGAGATGCTGCTATCGAAGAACTAAGGAAAGAGTTTGCTGGACTGGCAATAAGTGCTGCTGAAAAAGTTGTTCAGGATTCTCTAGATTCTGAAAAGCACAATCAGATTATTGAAAGTGTTTTGAATGAAGCTAATGTAGGAAATAATAATTAATATGGCTACAATTTCTTCTAGAAGATTTGCTCAAGCAATTTTTCAGATTGCATCTGAAAATGATTCTATCGACCAGTGGTTGGGAGATTTAGAAGTTCTTGCTTCAGCTACTAGGAACGCAGAATTCATTCAATTTGTAAATTCTCCTAGAGTTGAATCTCACAAGAAAATTCAAGTGATTAAAGAATCTTTCTCAGGTTCTATTAATGAATTAGCTATAAATTTGACATGTTTGCTTTCAGACAGAAATTCTGTAGGTATGTTGCCAAATATTGCAGACGATTTTCAGAGTTTTGTAGATTTAAACAAAGGTGTTGAAAGAGCTGAAATTACTACAGCAGTAAATTTGTCTGATTCTCAGAAAAAAGATTTATCAGATAAATTAAAAGGAATTGTTGGTAAAGATATTTCTATTGAAACTCATATTGATGAATCCATTATCGGAGGGTTTGTGGCTAGAGTTGGAGATTTGTTAGTAGATGGAAGTATAAAAACTAAATTGTCTAATATGGAAAGAGAATTGATTAAGGGAGCTTGAAGGAGTTTCAAGAAAAATTAAAGTCGTGAGATTTTGTATTTCATGTAAATATTATGGAGGGTGAGATGGCCGTCAGAGGACAGGACATAGCATCAGTTATTAAAAAACAAATAGAAGGCTATTCTTCAGACCTTAGTGTTGTTGATGTGGGTACTGTGATAGAAGTCGGGGATGGAATTGCAAGAGTTCATGGACTTTCTGGAGTTGCTTACAATGAGTTAGTTGAATTTGACGGTGGCATTGCTGGAATGGCTTTGAACCTTGAAGAAGACAGTGTAGGTATCGTGATTCTTGGAGATCCTTCAACAATTAAAGAAGGTACTGAAGTAAGAGGAACTGGTAGAGTGATGCAGGTTCCTGTTGGCGAAGCACTACTTGGTAGAGTAGTAGATGGTATTGGTGTGCCTATAGATGGAAAAGGTCCTGTATCTACCTCTGAAACCAGAGAGGTAGAAATTGTGGCTCCAAACGTAGCTATCAGAAAATCTGTTGATACTCCACTTCAAACTGGAATTAAGGCAGTTGATGCAGTGATTCCAATAGGCAGAGGCCAGAGAGAATTAATTATTGGAGATAGAACTACAGGAAAAACTGCTATTTGTGTCGACGCAATAATTAATCAAAAAGGTGGAGATGTTGTTTGTATTTATGTGGCTATAGGTCAGAAAGTAGGAAAAGTAGCTACTACTGTTGGTACATTGGAACAATTAGGTGCTATGGATCATACTATTGTAGTCGCAGCTAATGCATCTGATGCAGCACCTATGCAGTATTTGGCTCCTTATACAGGATGTGCAATGGCTGAATATTTCATGGCTCAAGGTAAGGATGTTTTGATTGCTTATGACGATCTTTCAAAACATGCATGGGCTTATAGACAAATGTCACTGTTATTGAAAAGGCCTCCCGGGCGAGAAGCTTACCCTGGAGATGTTTTTTATTTGCATAGCAGATTATTGGAAAGAGCAGCTAAATTGGATGATGCTCATGGTGGTGGTTCAATTACAGCTCTTCCTGTAATTGAAACTCAAGCAGGAGATGTTTCTGCTTATGTTCCAACTAACGTGATATCTATTACTGATGGGCAAATATATTTAGAACCTGAATTATTTAATGCAGGAACTCGTCCTGCAGTAAATGTGGGTCTGTCAGTATCAAGAGTAGGGAGTGCTGCTCAGACTAAATCAATGAAATCTGTTGCTGGTCAGTTAAGATTAGATTTGGCTCAATATAGAGAATTGGTAACATTTGCTCAATTTGGAACTGATGACTTGGATGCTTCCACAAGAAGGCAATTGGAACGAGGTCAACGAAGTGTTGAAGTGTTGAAACAAGGTCAAAATGTACCTCTTCCTGTTGGTCAGCAAGTAGCTATAATATATGGCTTAAACGAAGGGTATTTGGATGATGTACCAGTTGAAAATGTTATAGCTTGGGCTCAGGCTTTTCAATCTTTTATGTCGTCAAATCATTCGGATTTAATCGCCGAAGTTTCTGATGTTTTAAGCGATGAGTCTAAAACAAAATTAAATTCTGCAATTGAGCAATTTAAAGACAGCGGATTAGTATAATTTATGGCTAGTGTTAGGCAAATATCAAGAAGAATTCGTAGTGTTCAAAACACTGCAAAAATTACTAAAGCAATGTCTATGATTGCTGCGTCTAAATTACGTAGAAGTCAAGATGCAGCCACTCAAGGCAGATCTTATTCTGATCACATGGAAAAAATGGTTTCTTCTGTTATGGGTCAAATTGGTGAAGAAATTAATAATCAACCTTTGGCATCTAATAGAGAAATTAATAATGTTGGATTGTTAATAATTACACCAGACAGAGGATTAACTGGAGGATTAAATTCTAACTTAATTCGTGCTGCAGGAGATTTTATAGCTAAACAAAATGTTCCTGTAAAAGTGGTTACAGTTGGTAAGAAGGGTACAGATTATTCTAAAAGAAGTTCTTTGGAATTGATTTCTGATTTTTCAGGAATTGGAGATAGGCCTTCACCTTCTGATACTGTAGGAATTGCTAGAGAATTGATGAAATCATTTGAATCGGGCATAGTAGATGCTTTTTATATAGCATATGCTCAATTTATATCTACAACACTACAAAAACCGTCAGTTACTAGATTATTACCCATATCTCAAACCGCAGAATCTGATTCTAATTCTGAATATATTTATGAACCATCTCCCAATGATGTATTGTCAAAATTATTGCCTAGATATATAGAAACATTAGTGCATCATGCTGTATTGGAAGCAAATGCCAGTGAGCAATCTGCAAGAATGGTAGCCATGAACCAAGCTACTGATAATGCTAATGCAATGGTTGATGATTTGACTTTGTTGATGAATAAAATGAGACAAGAAATGATTACAAATGAACTACTGGATATTGTAGGCGGAGTATCCGCATTAGAAGGATAAAAAAAGAAAAATAACTCTGGAGCAAAAAATGGCAACTGGAAAAATCGTTCAAGTAATAGGAACTGTTGTAGACGTGGAATTTCCCTCAGAGGAAATGCCAGGAGTTTTCAACGCACTTGAAACTAAAGTGGGTGACCAAAAATTAATCTTAGAAGTTGAACAACATATTGGTAACAACTGGGTAAGATGTATAGCTTTGGGTCCTACTGAAGGTTTAAGTAGGGGAGTGGATGCTGTTGATACAGGTGATGCTATTTCCGTTCCTGTTGGAGATGTAACTTTGGGTAGACTTTTTAATACCTTAGGTGAACCTCTAGATGGATTAGAGGAAATAGAAGCTAAAGAGCAATGGCCCATTCATAGACAACCACCTAGCTTTGAAGATCAGGCTACAGAAGTAGAAGTTTTAGAAACTGGGATTAAAGTACTCGATCTCATGACTCCTTTTACAAAAGGAGGAAAAATTGGAGCGTTTGGTGGAGCTGGTGTTGGTAAAACAGTTATTATTCAGGAATTAATTAATAACATTGCTACTGAGCACAAAGGGGTGTCTGTTTTTGCTGGAGTAGGCGAACGTTCACGTGAGGGTAACGATCTTTGGCATGAAATGCAGGAAGCTGGAGTTTTACCGCAAACTGTATTGGTATTTGGGCAAATGAATGAACCCCCTGGGATTAGAGCGAGAGTTGCTCAGACTGGATTGACAATGGCAGAATATTTTAAAGAAGAAAGGGGTCAAGATGTTCTTCTATTTGTAGATAATATATTTAGATATATATTGGCAGGAATGGAAGTTTCAGCATTATTAGGTAGAATGCCTTCAGCTGTAGGTTATCAACCAACTCTTGGTACTGAAATGGGAGCATTGGAGGAAAGAATTACTTCTTCTAAGAATGGCTCCATTACTTCTGTGCAAGCTATATATGTACCTGCAGATGACTATACAGACCCTGGTATTGTTACTACTTTTGGCCACTTAGATGCTGTGATGACTTTGGATAGATCTTTATCTGCACAAGGGTTGTATCCAGCAGTAGATCCATTGACTTCTTTCTCTAATATCTTAGAGCCTGCTGTTGTCGGACAAGATCATTATGATGTTGCTATGGGAGTTCAACAAGTATTGCAAAGATACCAAGAATTACAGGATATTATTGCTATCTTAGGTATTGAAGAATTATCAGATGACGATAAATCTACAGTATCAAGAGCTAGAAAAATTCAAAGATTTTTGACACAACCTTTTTCTGTTGCTGAAGTTTTTACAGGTTCTCCTGGTAAATATGTTTCTGTTAGAGATACTGTGCAAGGTTTTAAAGAAATTTTAGAAGGCATTCACGATGAATTACCTGAACAAGCATTCTATATGGTAGGGACTATTGATGAGGCTGTAGAAAAAGGTAAACAAATGGCTGCTTCTAACTAGAGGTTTTATGAAATTAGAAATTGTAACAACTGAAGAGGTAATTTTTTCTGAAGAGGTTGATATTGTAGTTGCCCCTGGTAGTGAAGGACAGTTAGGTATATTGCCTGGTCATGCCCCATTGATCACTTCTATTAAATCTGGTGATGTTTTAACTAGGAGAGGTACAGAAGAAAAGGTGAGTAAGGTGTCGGGTGGGTTTTTAGAAGTGACAGGTGACAATGTGAGGATATTGGCAGATAGTTAGAGTTTTTTTAGGTAGAAAGCCATAGATTGTAGAGATAATATTGGATCTATGTTTCTTATAACAACATCCTCGGGTACTTTTGGGGATATCGGTGCGTAATTTTAAATCCCTTTAATTCCTTCTAATACTAAAAGATCAATTACGTTTTGGGCATATGTAGCTGGTACTGACACTATAGCAACGTTCATAGATTTATCAATAATAGTTTTTGATAGCTGTTCCATGCCTAAAACAGGTATGAAGTTGATTTCATGTGTTAATTTTAAATTAGTAGCGTTAGAGTCAAAGGCGGCTACTATTTTGAAACCTTCAGGAGTAAATCCCGGGTAGTTAATGATTGCTTGACCTAGTCTACCTGTACCTACAATGCAAGAATTCCATTTTTTATGTAATCCCATTACTGTTTTTAATTCTTTGATTAAAAATTCAGTAGAGTACCCTTGTCCTTGTTTTCCAAATTTCCCAAAGTAGCTTAAATCTTTTCTGATTTGTGCTGAGGTGATTTGCAACCTTTTACCCAAAGTTTGAGAGTTGATAACATGGTTTCCGTAATTCAATTCCTCCTTCAGTATACGAATGTAAACAGGAATCCTTTGAACTACTA
>CETB01172034.1_pt1 | contig 23533 bp, 27 predicted proteins | sample 356381 | NCBI WGS metagenome assembly CETB01 (sample SAMEA2622545, study PRJEB7988) | marine metagenome | biome: marine biome (ENVO:00000447); feature: deep chlorophyll maximum layer (ENVO:xxxxxxxx); material: "saline water (ENVO:00002010), including plankton (ENVO:xxxxxxxx)" | depth 155 m | reverse complement strand
TGCACCTAGAACTCCCTGTCCAGTTCTATATGGAGTTCGAGGCGACTCTCTAGATTCGGTGGAGGAAGCACATCATTGGCTACAATCTCGAAGCGATGTGGAGAAATCCACCAGATACGCAATTCATGTAACAAACCAATTATCGGATGATCATGTCGTTGGCTCTTGTTCTGGTACTGTTCTATCCTATCCTCAGCACACTAAGGGTGCACACTCCAATCTATCGGTTTCTATCAATGGTAGAGCTACAAAACTCGTAGCATTCAGTGAAGGCGGACCTGTAAACAGACTACTAAGGACACTACATCCCGGAGATTTGATTTCTTGGGTTGGACTTACTGCTCCTGACAACTCAATCCACTTAGAGAGACTCTCGATGGTCAATCCTGTACCCCGAATCACTACGCGTCCGTTATGCTGTGGAAAAGCAATGCGTAGCTCAGGTTTGAGAATGCCCATCAGATGTTCAAAATGTGGAGCCTTTTCTGAGAGATTTTGGTTAAGTCGGCCACATAATTTCATTCCATCCAATTCTATTGAGGATTGGGTGGAACCCACTCCTTCCAATAGACGCCATCTAGCTAGACCTCTTGAGATGGGGATTCCAGGGGCCGAGTAAATGGATTATTCAGATCTGATTACAATAGTACTATGCTTCACAGCGTTACTATTGATTAGGCAGATTGTACTCACTTCTACAAGCAACTCTGCCAATTCAGATGGAGATGATTACACTGGTAGAGCTCTAGATCCGGAGGCACTAACCCGTGTAGACGAGGATTCCATGCGAGAATTCGATATACTGTTAGACAATATTTCCTCTGAAGATGAATAGAATGTCTCCTTAGCAATGGAGAATGCTATACAATGAGACCACCTCGCAAAGATGTGCCCTCCCAAGAGAGAATACCCAGAAGACCACCTCCTGATTTCGAGGAGTCCGAGTCTGGCGTGATAGGGGCAATTTCTGAGGATGGCTTTCTGAATGTAGCATTAAATGACTCAAATCAGTATGGACCACATTCGATGATTATTCTACTCGGATTAGTCGCATCAGTAACAGGTATTGTCCTGCTACTCTTAATGGCGCTGACTTAGCCAATCACAGACTCAGCTCTAGAAATCGCTTCGTCGACAATACGTCCGCTATGTCCAATATGTCCTTCTGGTACGAACAAATCCGCCAATTCTGCCTCATTGAATACTGAAGATATAGCTTCATCATTCGAGCATGCAGCGTGTAACCCCTTCCCATCAGAAATCGCCTGCATAGATGCTGCACGCAGAATCTCATGCGCTTCTTCTCTGGAAACTCCCTTGTCAACTAAAGCCAACATGACCTTCTCTGCCATTACCATTCCATTCTGAGATTCGATATTATCACGCATCCTGTTAGCATCCACGGATAGATTTCTCATGACTCGATTTGTCTTAATCATGATATCATCAAGCAAAACCATCGAATGTGATAATGTGAACCTCTCAGCAGAAGAGTTCGCCAGATCCCTCTCGTGCCAGAGTAGGGCATTTTCGTAGGAGGGGACAATCATTGAGCGCACTATTCTAGCCAATCCACAGGCGTTTTCTGCAGTAATTGGATTACGCTTGTGCGCCATAGTGGAAGATCCGACCTGCTTCTTGGTGTCGAAGGCTTCTGCCACTTCGGCAATTTCACTTCTCTGTAGATTCCGAACTTCTTGTAACACCTTCTCAACGGTAGTTGCCACATTTGCCATCCAACCCACCCATTCGATGTATCGATCTCTTCCCACAACTTGGGTAGTAGCTACAGGAATCCCCAGATCAAGTTCTTTCATAATCAGACTTTGTAACTCAAATGCATCGTCACCTTGAGCCGCACCAGTGCCCACTGCACCCATGAACTTACCAGTCGTAGCCCTAATCTCAAGCTCCGAGAGCCTCTCGTAGTGCCGTACAAATTCGTCTACCCATACCGCCACTTTTAGACCGAAAGTTATCGGTACGGCAGCCTGACCATGTGTTCTACCCAGCATTACGGTGTCGCGTTCCCTGCTTGCGATTTGACATAGAGTCTCAATGAGTTCACTCAATACCTCTCTTTGCAAGTCGATACTATCTTTGATTTGTAGCGCTACGGCGGAATCAACAATATCGTTGCTTGTGGCACCCAGGTGGATACACCAACCAGCTTCACCTGCAGCCTCTGCCATAGCCTTAGTCAAGGCCATTATATCGTGCTTAGTTTCAGCCTCGATTTCATCCACTCTGTCCGCTGTGACTATGCCAGGATCAGCGATATCAGCAATCACATCATAATCCTCAGCACTTACTCTACCTAGTTGGCAGTGTGCCCAGACTAGGGCCCTTTCAACTTCCAACTGTCGGCTATGACGGCCCTCTCTAGACCATATGTGCTTAGCTTCACTTCGTCCATATCTGTAGTCAAGAGGCGATATTGTCACGGTGTTCCCCGTGGTTTGCGGACCCTAGACCCCTGTTTGAGCCTAGCGCATGCTCGCTAGTCTAGCATCTTGTATTGTCAATGTACCCCGACTCCCTTCCCATAGGCTCTCAGTCGTACATTCTATCCTTTTGTTCATGCAAGGAGAAGACAATACCACAGTCTCGAACTCACCGCCTTCTCCGTCGATGTTAAATCGATGTTTTTGCGAAAGTAATTCGAGTCTTTCTAGGGAACTAATATCCAACATAGAGCCCAACCACTCTTCTTCTAAACCATCAGCAGAAACAGATACGAACATTACTTCAAATCCATGTTCTACAAGTGAATACATGTGCTTTACAGGGTCATGATGCCAAAGGGGACTGAAAGAGACAATTCCTAATCGCTCACACATCATATCTATTCTAGTTCTCTGATAATCTGAACGCAAGGCACCCACTATTAGAGCATCAATGTCCATCAAACCTTCATGCATAACAAGACCTCCAGGGAGAATCCATCCTTCGGGCCAAATCTTTGCCAAATTAGATTCTGCATCAATATCTCCTGAAATCGCAGCTTCAAGATCCCGAATTTCAAGCTCCTCTTGACCATCACTCAGTACAGGTAACCATGGAACGCCCATTGCAGCACTTTGGAGTCCTGCTATTGCTACTCCATTAGTTTGAAACATCATTGAGTCATCAGAGTTAATTCCGACTGAAATTAAGCATTCAACATCCCATCCACGCATTGATGCCCACCAAGTACAGTAGGAGGAATCCTTGCCCGAAGAAGCCAATACTGCCACCTTCACACCTCTGCGAGTCGGGACACACCAATGAATGACGCGATTCACTAGACTAGTTTCGACCAAGATTGATAAGAGTCCGTACGGGCAACGACCTGTTATCATGCAGCCAAGCGGACGAGGATATGACCATGGAGTATCGACCTTCTCACCTGACGGCAGACTGTATCAGGTGGAATACGCCCGAGAATCTGTCAAGCGTGGGACTACTACTGTCGGCCTGAAGTACAAGGACGGAGTAGTTCTAATTGTAGATAAGAGAATCTCCAGCAAGCTAGTAATTGCCGACTCAATTGAGAAGATGTATCAGATAGACGATCACATCGGAATAACCACATCCGGACTCGTCGCTGATGCAAGACAACTGGTCGACAGGGCCAGAGTACAATGCCAAATCAATAAAATGACTTACGGAGATCCTATTGGAGTAACATCTCTAGTGAAGAAGATGTGTGATCACCTCCAGTCATTCACCCAATATGGAGGAGCCAGACCTTTCGGTACTGCTTTGTTGATTGCTGGTCTCGATAATGAGGGAATTCATCTCTTCGAAACCGATCCATCGGGTGCTTACCAATCATACCAAGCGGGAGCAATTGGCCGGGGCAAATCCACAGTAATGGATTACTTCGAAGCTAAGTGGAAGGAAAACATGACTCAAAACGCAGCCATCAAGTTGGGCTTAGAGGCTCTAAGGGAGTCGATGGATGATGATTTGAACTCAGATACTGTGGAAATCGCTATCGTTGATTCGAATGGTTATCACAAGATGGCTCACGAGGATGCTCTTAAGCACCTCGAGAAAATCTCCTAATCAACCATGCCTCTAAGTCATAGATTCTCTCTGGCGTAAACATGGTGAGCCTAGATGATGCAGTCACTGCCCGACTCGAGAGAGGCGGAGCCAGATACGAAATTCTAGTCGATCCCGAACTTGTTCAGTCTTGGAAGGACGACCCCGAATCAGTAGAATTGAGCGAATTACTAGCCGCCGAAGAAATCTGGTCCGATGCCAAGGCTGGCGACCGGCCCACTTCAGAGGCTCTAGAAGGGGCATTTGGTACAACAGATCTTGCCCTATGTGTAGGGCGAATATTAGACCAAGGCTCAATTCAACTAACTACCGCACAGAGAAAGCAAATGGTCGAAGAAAAGATGAAACAAATCATCAATGAAATATCTCTCACTGCCACGGACCCCAAAACCCGACTACCTCATCCCCAAACCAGAATAGAGAATGCATTATCTGAGGCTCGATTCAAACCAGATCCTTTCCTTTCAGTGGAGAGACAAGTTCAGGACGCAGTAAACATACTGAAACCCATTATCCCACTACAATTCATCACTGTCAAACTAGCATTCAAGATTCCCGGTAAAGATTACGGCGGGGTGATGCAGTTACTTCGGGATTCAATGCAAAGAGAACAATGGCTTGAGGACGGCTCTTGGGCTTGTGTAGTAGAAGTACCGGGCGGAATGAGAAATGAGATAATTAGTAGGGTCGCAAATCGCTCTTCGGGTGCTGAGGTAAAGGAACTCGACTGAATTGCACCGAAGGTGCATACATCAACGGTTATGAAGGGAGGGCGGGTCGCGCGGCCCGATAACATGAGTGTTAGCGATACAGCGGACGGACCGCGTAATGGTGGACGAGCACCCTCTCTCGTCACCCCCGGGGAGGATCTCGGGAAATCTGAGGGAAGAGAAGCCGGTCATGGCGTCCTAGTGATGGATGGCCGTCTAAAAGCGACCAAGCACGGCAGAATGAGCGAAAAAGGCAACGAAATATCAATTCAGCCTTTGAGGACTGCATATATCCCTAGGCCAGGTGATCTTGTGATAGGATATGTCGAAGGATGCACCAATAACATCTGGTTCATTGACATAGGAGCTCCCTTCAATGCAATTCTTCCGATGAGCCTTGGTCCAGGAAATGCCTCGTTTGGTGGGACCAGACAGGTCATGGATATTGGTGAGGCCGTACTTTGCAGAGTCCAAGAGGTCGAAGAAACGCATTCAAGCGTGGTCACAATGAAGGGATTAGGCCTGAGAAAGATTAGATCTGGCACAATAGAGAACTTAGAACCTCATCTACTAGGCCGATTAATTGGTAAGAAGGGCAATTCACTGAGAAACCTGAAGGACAAATCAGATTGTAGAATTGTTGTCTGTGACAATGGACGTGTTTGGGTTGATGGAGAATTCGACGGAGTAGTTTCTGTGAGAAACAGACTTAGAGAAATGACTCACGAATCAAAAGTCGTTGGAGGTGTTGCCTGATGGGAGGATATGGAGATGTTCAGATGATTGACGAAAATGGGATTAGAGCGGATGGCCGTAAGGCCGGCGACCTCAGACCCATTGAGATTGAGACTGGAGTAATCCCAGTCGCTGATGGTTCAGCCCGAGTCATTTGGGGAAACAACCACGCAGTTGCAGCAATCTACGGCCCAATGGAAGCACATCCAAGGAAGATTCAGCGACAAGACAGAGCTGTTCTGGATGTAAGATACAACATGGCTCCATTCTCAACTAGTGACAGAATTCGTCCCGGATTTAACCGACGCAGTCGAGAAATCAGCAAGGTAACCGCGGAGGCACTAGAGAGTGTTGTACTCGTAGAGATGTACCCTCGCTCGAAAATTCGTGTCGAGATTGAAATTCTAGCTGCAGAGGCCGGAACTCGATGCGTTGGAATCACTGCAGCATCGGTTGCACTAGCACATGCTGGAATTCCAATGACAGACATGGTTGTTTCCGTCGCATCTGGCAAGATTAACGATGTAGTTGTTTGCGATCTTAACAAGGAAGAAGACAACTATGGCGAAGCAGACCTTCCGATGGGAATCCTGCCGAACTCCGGAGAGTTGGTATTCCTCCAAATGGACGGAGATTTGACTCAAGAAGAATTTCAAGAGGCATGGGACTACAATATGGACGCAGCCCAGGATATTCACAAGATAATGGTCGACGCGCTAAAGGGAGGTGAATCCTGATGGCAATTCCCCTAGTTCCACAATTACTCCGCAATCACCTATCAGAACTGGCAGAGCAGAATCAGAGAATCGACGGCCGAGGCCAATGGGAATCTCGTGAAATCAATCTTCAGACCAATGTATTACCTAATGCAGAAGGTTCTGCTATGGTCACAATGGGAGATACCATTGTCTACGCAGGCGTGAAGTTCCAAATCATGACACCATATCCAGACAGGCCTAACCAGGGCGGTCTGATGTGTAGCGCTGAGGTTAGGCCCGTTGCAGGACGTAACTGGGAAGCGGGACCGCCAAGCCCCGAATCAATCGAGCTCGGCAGAGTGGTCGACAGAGGAATCAGAGAATCGGGTTGTATCGATGTTGACGATTTGTGCATCATACCTGGAGAGAAAGCATGGCAAGTAATTCTCGATCTGTTTGCAGTCTCAGATGATGGCAATCTGTTCGATGCATTTGCTCTAGCTGGTATCGCTGCTCTAAGAACAGCAAACATTCCAGAAGTGAAGTACGAGGTTAGCGACACAGATAGGCCACTTCCTGTTTCGAAGACCCCAATCATGTGCTCCTATCACAAGGTCGGCGGCAGATATGTCTACGACGCTGATGGCAGGGAGGAATTAGGTGGTGACGAGAGAATTCACATCACCTTGGGCGATGATGACAATGTCCATTCATTGCAGAAGGGTCTAAAGGGAATCTTCACGGCGAGCGAATTCGCTGAAATCATGGAACATGCTAAGACAAGGTGCGGTGAACTCAGAGATTTGGTACACGGGGGAGAGTAGATGGCAAAGAGAACCCAGAAGTCAGGTGCAACTGCACGATTCGGCTCTCGCTATGGTGTTAGCGTAAGGCGTAGGGCCGGAGCGGCATTGAAGAAGAAGGCCCGTCTCTATACTTGCCCTTCCTGTAACTACCGAAAGGTGCGCAGGAAGGCTGCGGGTATCTGGGAATGCCGTAAGAAAGGCTGTGACTACACCTTCTCTGGAGGAGTCTGGGAACCATTTACTAGAGCCACTGATTCCAACAATAGAATCATCCGCAGATCGATGGAGGGAGCAACAGCTACCGACATGGCCGTTATCGCTCAACAGGCTGCATTGGACTACGAGAGAAATCTGTCCGAGAGTGAGGCCGATGACTCAGAGGAAGAGTGAGTCTACACGACTCAATCTTCGCGTTACACATAAGCAAGCGCCAGCTTTAGCTGCTTCATTGACTACCGAGGCAAGATTCGAACTTACTGACGACGACTCTATTTTACTAGTCGAAGAGGCGGCCAATTCAATTGTTGACATCAGGGCGAGATGGAATACACTGATGCGTGGGTTAATTGCATCTGAGCATGTCCTAGGTATCGGAGGAGATTCGAATGAGTAATCCTGAGACAGCCGCTCAAGAGCTTCAGGCAGTTGCTCAAGAACTCCAGATGGTGCGTTCTCAATTGCAAGCACTATCATCTCAGCTATCCGAAATCTCAATCACACTGGACTCATTAGATTCCCAAGATCCCGACAGGCCTGTTTACAGAGCAGTTGGAAATTTATTGCTGGAGGTTTCTGACAGAGAAGCCCTGAGGGTTGAATTAGACTCTTCCAGAGCTGCCTTTACAGAACATTCCTCTAAGTTGGAAGAGAGAGAATCCAGTCTCGTTTCTCAGTATGAAGAACTAGTGAAGTCCTTCGAGAGTCGGTGAAGACATGACTAGTTCAGAAGTCTCGCCACTAATGCATGAGTTTCAGAGCCTGATGATACAAGTCCGTAAAGGAGACACTGCCAATTTTGCTGTGAAATCTAACGATATCCTGCTTCGATCAAGAACAGGTACTGAGAAAGACCCCGAAGTAGAGGCATTGGTCCGTATGGAAAGAGCACTATTTGGAATAGGCGACCAAGAGAGAATTGGTGCTGAATTGAGATGGTGCATGGATAGACTGAATGCTATTATTCCAGGTTCCTTGAATCATGGAATCTCTATACTGAATATGGCAGCATGGCATCGAAATAATGGCGAGACAATGATGGCTCTAGCAACTCATTCCAATTTATCTCCCTCTAGTGGTCATCCCGAACAACTACTCGGTCTATCTAGACTTGAAGTGGGACGGATGCTAGCCTCCTTGGATGATTTATCCACGGCAATGAGACATCTTTGGGCTGCCAGAGGTTACCTTATGGAATCGGAAATGATTCCTGAAGCCTTAGCAGCATCTCTCGAATGGCTCGACATTGCACTTGATGAGGTAAATGACATCGCTCCAAGAATGCAGGAGAGAATTGAGAATGCCAAGCCTAGAAACGAGCCAGGCACGACATGGGTTCCTGCCAATTCTCATGATGTCAGAGAAGTAGTGGAAATGCTACTTCCTGTCCTACTAGCAGATGTAAGCGGAACCGATAGAGGTGACCTTGGTCTTGTTTTTGATGCTGCAGAGATGTTAGACGAAGAAGGCTGGATTGATATGTTAGTAGAGAAGGTTGCCGATATTCAAGATCCCAGGCTCTTGGAATTGCTCCAATCATGAGATATGATTGCTCCAATCTCCTCAGCCCCCCATCCAAGACTTTCTGGGATTTCTACGCACCATCCCACTTCTTCGATATTAGAATCAATTGAGCCCCAAGACAACGGACCAGGTTCTTCTTCTACTTGGATCCAAACTACATGACCACCCTCAACTAAATTAGAATCGATTGCAACTGCAATTCCCAATAGCCCAGTCTCTTCGAACAATTCTCTCAATGCAGCCTGTTCAATTTCCTCGCCTTCGGATATGGATCCTCCAGGCAACTCCCAACCTCTTTCTGCATGTAGTACCATTATCCAACACTTCTCGGGCGAATTCTTCGATGTCGTCCACGCCAATGCAAATTCCTCAGTCATAACATACCTCTGATCTCCTCGACCTTTTCAATAGCTCCTTCAACGCCTTCTGCAGCCATTCTCCTTGCTAAGAAGAAAGCTTCAGTCAATCTTTCTTCACCCAATAAAACATCCACTTCGTCCATCGTAGAATTTTCCTCATCATCGACTACGAAGGAATCCATCGTCGAAACAGCCTGACTTGCCAGAGTCTGCATCCTGTTAAGGAACTCAACTCTTGAATCAATTCCCGGTACATTCCATGTTGTTGAACTACTATCATCCATCTTCGATTCCATCCTCTCGATAAAGCGATCTCTAGTCGGTATTTCTGGAAAGTGTAATTGAGCCTGATCATAGCACATCCAAGCGTTGTCATACTCTTGTCTTCTCTCATGCATACGCCCTAACTCGGACCATGTTTCGTGATTGTTTGGTCGATGGGCTAGAACTAGCTTAGAAAGTTCGAGAAACTCATCTTCAAATCCGTAATCTCTCAGACGTTCTAATCTTCGCGAAAACAGTACATTTGCTCGTATATCTGTCAAATCTAGTAACTTCACCCTTTTGCAGAAATCCATGACCCCACCTTGAACTCCATTAGTCATCTCCCACCAAGAGTCTGGGTCTAGCGGATCAGCACTAAGGCTCGCCTCAAGAATTTGCGTCCCCGTTTCAGTCATGTCAACTCCCTCCAATTGTTTCAATGAATCAGGATCTCTGCCTAGTACAGAGAATAACTCCACAAGTACGGCTCGAATACCCGCATCGTCCTTGGATAACAACTTGGTTTCAACCAGAACTCTCCAGTTGTCAGGATGTGTGAAGTCGTGCAGAACTGCCTGCCTCGCACTCTGCTCTGCCCATCCAATATAGTCGGAATTATCTATTGACATATTGATGAATTTACGAGCTTGACTGCGATGCCTATTACCTAGGCTACGCCTTGGATGTTGAAGGCTCGCGCCTATATCTGTAGTCATCGAATACCTCACAGTACACTCTCATATGGAGAGCGATCGATACCGGGTGGCAAAGTTGCATCGATACCGATTTTGCTGGTCAACCCATCTTCTCCTCTGGAAGGATCTAGACTCGAGCCCTTTTGATTAGACAGTATTACAGTATCCTTGTCGGGCTGCCATCGCGTCATTAGTGCCCATTCTACCCGTACTGGGTTAGAGCAGTCGATGTCGGTATCTACAATTGTAACTTGTTTCATTGACCCATGCCCATTCAAAGCCGCGTGTATGGCCTTGATACCATCACCCTCATTCTGAGGTTCTATTGATACAACAGCTGACAACCATCCACTTCCACCATCGGTCATGTAGACATCTGTACAAGGTACGACTTCATTCACAGCGGATTTTATTGTCGGTGCACGAGGTAGACCCATGAGTGTCCTATGCTCAACTTCTGCAGGAATTAGTGAATGAAATATTGCTTGATCTCTGTGGTGAACAGCATCGTATTCGATAACGGGCTCCTGCCTGACATCGTCTACGGTTCCAGTAATGTCAACATATGGGCCCTCGTCATCATCTCTTAGAGTGATCCTTGCTTCCATTGCATACTCTGAGTCTGCAGGCACTTGGATACCATTGGACAATGTCACCAACTCCAGTGGTTTTCCATGAAGACGCTGGTGAAGAGCCGCTGCTACAGTTAACTCATCCAAGTCATGCGTGAACGACATGGCAGCAGCCAACAAAACTGTTGCATCAGGTCCGTTTACCACAGCGATGTCTATTTCTTCTCCATTGGCTCGAGCCTTATCTGTCATGGTTCGCAGATGTCTAGGAACAAACCGAGAAACACAATGATTAGCATCGCGTAGGAATTGACGGTGAAAAGACATATTTCTGATACCGTCATATTGAGCAATGATTACAGAAGCCGATTGATATCTCCCTCTATCTTCGGGATAGTGCCAAGGGATTGGAATGGCAGTAAGATCTACTTCTTGCTGAGTATTTTCGAATACCATCGCTCTTTCCTTACCGACAACAATGGGTTCTTCGGGATTATCCATGGCCCAAGCTAGGATATCGATTAGTTCTCCCGGGGTTATATTGAATATAGAGCACAAACGATCCCTAGCTAGAACATTCAGAGCTGAACGGAGCCCATCAGTTCCTTTGATTTGGTTGAACAACACAGCCTTATGCCCGATTGAAGTAGAATGCTCCAACATATCGTGGTTAACACTGATTTCTTGATTAACCACTTCGACTCCAGCTAACAAATCCCTGAAGGCCACAATTAGGGCCCGACGCGTCTTCTGCTTCAATGTTGGTGAGGTTGGAGCACTCTACACCCTCACCTACGGTGAGTCCGTCACGCTCTTATACAGAGGGTAGGTCGGCGGGGCGTCATTCTGAGGTGTACACTTGGGTCGTGGATTGTTCTCCGGTTCGAAGATGAAGAATGATCGTAAGAGATATCGCTGGAAGGAACGCAAGTTCAGAGATCGCGAAATTAAGCGCCGACAGGGCGGCGTCCTCAAGCACGACCCCCTCAAGGGCAGTACACAAGCCAAGGGCATTGTAATTGAGAAGGTTGGTTTTGAAGCCAAGCAACCCAACTCCGGAATAAGAAAGGCAGTCAAGATTAGTCTGATTCGAACCGGCAACAAACTCACTGCATTTGCTCCGGGGGATGGTGCAATTTCCTTTATCGACGAACACGATGAGGTCCTAGTGGAGGGAATCGGAGGTAGAATGGGCAGGTCATACGGAGATCTCCCCGGTGTTCGTTACAAGGTAATCAAGGTCAATGGAGTATCTCTGGATGAGATGGTACGTGGCCGTAAGGAGAAGCCAGTCAGGTGATTCGATGTCCGAAGAAGCAACTATCGAACAGGAGAAGCCTATAGCAGGCATCGGGACGATGGTTTTCGGAAAGTGGGATGCCTCAGAAGTAACCTGTGCAGACCCTGGCCTAGCTCCATACATCAACCTCACAACAATCGGTACTCCACATTCAGGCGGTAGACACGCAAATGCATGGTTCGGCAAGTCAAAGTTGTCAGTAGTTGAGCGCTTTATCAACAACCTGATGCGAACTGGCAAATTCTCAGGCAAGAAGCAGCACTGTGCTAGAGCCTTTGAAAATGCTCTCGATAACATCGCTCAAAGGACAGGGGAAAATCCTCTGCAGAAATTTATCGATGCTATCATTGAGGCAGCCCCGTGTGAAGAGATTACCAGAATCAAAGTCGGAGCAGTTAGTCAACCCAAGGCGGTAGATTCCTCTCCTAATCGTAGACTAGACATTGCTCTGAGAAATATTGCTCTAGGCTCTGCTTCTGCTACAGCCAAGAGCCGTAGAACACTAACTGAAGGCATCTTAGCAGAGATCTCGAAGGCCGCAGATGGAGACATCACTTCCTTCTCCGTAGGCAAGCGTGAAGAGATAGAGAGAATTGCCGCATCTGCTCGATGATGGCCTCAACTCACAACAAGACTACTGAGAGTCGTTTCAGTTGTATTACAATCGGCTTTATGAACCGATGTCAGGTCGCCGCGACAACAGGTGTTAGCAATGGGTAGGAAAGAGGACAATATCAAGCGTGCAACAGAAGTAATGCACCAAAGGGAAAGGATACGCAATCTAGCAATTGCAGCCCACATTGACCATGGTAAGACCACTTTGTCGGACAATCTGATTGCAGGTGCCGGAATGATGTCCGAAGAGCTCGCTGGCAAATCTAGAGTTCTCGACTTCGACGACCAAGAAAGCGCTCGTGGAATAACTATCAATGCCGCGAGTGCGTCTATGGTTCACAGCGTGAGTGGAGATGACTATCTCATCAACCTCATCGATACTCCTGGGCACGTCGACTTCGGAGGAGATGTTACAAGAGCTATGCGCGCTGTTGACGGATGTATCATTCTTACTTGCGCAGTCGAAGGTGCAATGCCTCAGACTGAAACCGTGGTTAGACAGGCCCTAAAAGAGAAAGTTAAGCCAGTACTTTTCATTAACAAGGTTGACCGTCTAATCAACGAACTTCAAGTCACACCTGAGGATATGTTAGAGAGATTCAAAGAGCAAATTACCAGAGTTAATACTCTAATTCGCCAATTTGCCCCCGAAGAACACCGCAAGGATTGGCAGGTCAGTGTAGAAGGCGGTACTGTTGCTTTTGGTTCTGCATACCATAATTGGGGCATTACAGTGCCCTATATGCAGAAGTCAGGCGTGAATTTTACTCAAATCTTTGAGTTTTGTCATAATGAAGAGCAGAAAGAACTGGCAAAGAAGGCTCCTGTACACGAAGTTCTACTCGATATGGCTGTACAAGTACTACCGTCACCTCTTGTGGCTCAAAAATACAGAATTCCTAACATCTGGCAAGGTGATCTAGAGTCGGAAACAGGTACAGCGATGATCAGTTGTGATTCTGGAGGCCCGCTTTCACTAATGATTACTAAGATTTGGATGGACCCGCATGCTGGTGAGGTTGCAGTTGGCAGAATCTATTCTGGAACAATTTCTCATGGAGAGACGGTTTGGGCACTGGGCGGCGCTAAGCCAGAGAGAGTACAGCAAGTTAGCATGATGGTTGGTGGAGACAGAATCCAAGTCCCAGAAGTATCGTCTGGCAACATAGTTGCATTGACGGGTGTTCGAAGTGCTGCTGCAGGTGTAACAATCACTAGGGAGGAAGATGCCACTCCATTCGAGGCTATCAGACACTACTCTGAGCCTGTTGTTACTGTCGCTGTAGAGCCTAAGTCAATGAAAGATCTTCCAAAGTTCATTGACGCCCTAAGAAGTCTAGCCAAGGCCGATGCTTCTCTACAAGTTTCTACTAATCAAGAGACAGGAGAGGCTCTACTAGCTGGAATGGGTGAGTTACATCTTGAGATTACAGTCTACAGACTTGAAGAAGAACAGAACATCAAGGTTACAGTCAGTGAGCCGATTGTTGTTTACCGTGAGTCCATTTCTCAAGACAATAAGGGACGAGCTTTCGAAGGCAAATCACCAAACAGGCATAATAGGTTCTACATAGAGACAGAACCGTTGCCTGATGATGTTGTAAATGCGTTGCGAGAAGGGGCCTTCGGAGACGGCGCAGTTCGAAATAAAGATGCAAAGGCAGTTGGAGACCAATTTGCTGAGTTTGGAATGAATAAGGACCTGATGAGAAAGATCTATGCAATTAATGGTACCAATGTACTGGTCAACGATACCAAGGGTATTCAGAACCTGCACGAAACAAGGGAACTCATTATTGAGGGATTCAATGATGTTTGCAAGAAGGGACCAGTTGCAGATGAGCCCTTGATGGGAGTTATGGTAAGGCTGGTTGATGCTAAACTCCACGAAGATGCAATCCACCGTGGACCTGCACAAACTATTCCAGCAGTCAGGAATGCACTGAAGGGAGCATTAATCAGATCCAAGTCTGTAATATTCGAGCCAATTCAGAATATCCGTATCGATGCTCCAAACGATGTAATCGGCGGAGTTACCAGAGAAGTAACCACACGCCGAGGAGTTATCGAAGACATGCCAGTTGATGGCAGCACAGCCAGTGTCATCGGTACGATGCCAGTGGCAGAAACATTTGGATTCTCGAATGACATAAGGGCAGCAAGTCAAGGTAGAGCGGTATGGAATACGGAGAATGCGGGTTATGTTCACTTGCCGCCTAACTTGTTTGGTGATGTGACCGCAGAGATTCGAGAAAGAAAGGGACTCAAGCCTGAGATTCCAGGTGAAGCACAATACATGGACTGAGATTAGTTGATTCTTATCAACTGGAAATCAGTCAACTCTCTGAGTACCGATACTGCGGGACTTTCAGTTAACTTGTCTAGGCATTCATGAGCCAATGCATGATGTTGCATCGCCCTGTCTTTTGCATATTGAATAGAACCACTCGCATACAATTCCTTGACAGCAGTCACCAATTCTTCGTCGGAACACTTTCCTGCCCCATACGCCTTTCTAAATGCGGGCATATCTTTTCCGCACTGTAGGGCATGGATAGCAATCAAGGTCTTCTTGCCCTGGACAATATCTGATCCAGCGGGTTTTCCTAGAGTCTCTGTGTCGCCTGTTATGTCAATCAAATCGTCCATTAACTGGAAACATAATCCTAGATTGAGCCCCCATTTTTCCATATTTTCAACGACCTCTGGTGGAGCCCCAGCAAGAATTGAACCGGTTCCAGCACATGTCTCAAACATCACACTAGTCTTTCCAGTAATCATTGCAATGTATTCTTCTTCGCTTACTTCATCTCTAGTCTCGAATGAGATATCTTCCTGTTGACCATCTGCCACATTCCTAACCATCTCACCAATTGCCCTAACCAGGAATGCCAACTTATCAGAATCAATATCAGGTGACTCTGCCAGAATTTCAAATGCCACTGCAAGCATAGCGTCACCTGCATTTATTGCAGTTGAGTCATCATAAGCAACATGTACAGCATCGAGACCTCTACGAATCGGATCTTGATCCATCAAATCATCATGTACTAAGGTGAAGTTGTGTATGATTTCTATTGATGCACCTAAAGTATAGTGTCCTTCATGTGCTTCACCTACTGCTTCACCGACCAATCTAGGGAGTGTCGCTCTCAACCTCTTTCCGCCACCAGAGAATAAGTGTGTCATTGCACCATGCAAACGCTCTTGTTTCATTTTTGACAGGCTTTGCATGATGACTTCTTCGACATGTTCCTTATGCATTGCTATGGCACCCAATAGGTTCTGCCCAGGAATCATCGAATCTCCTGACATGTTAACCTCTCCGAAATGTGTAACTCCATCTTTGACAGGTGCAGCATGTATGTCTGGATAGTACTGGTCCAAAAATTCACCCCATAGCAATCTGAACCAAGGTGCTACAATCTGATCTTTCCAGAAACCCTTGCCAGACATCATCTCTTCAATTTCAGTTCCAGCTACCCATCTCGTAGATGAGATTTCATTGGGATTAGGATTGACTTCGATATCGTCTGCTATGGCTACTAAGACATGGTCAACTTCTCTTTCTATCCAATCCGAATCCCATCTGCATTCATAGAGGAATGACCCTAGATGCCTAAATTCAAGTTTAGATATCTGACTTTGAGAAATACCCAATTCTTGGTGCAATTTGCGCCTGGCAGCGTTCTTCACACCATTTATTACATCTTCATTTTCACCTGGAATGTCTAATGGATGGCTACAGCAGGTATTTGCCCATACAGATGGAAATGTAATCTTATCATCAGACCGCTTTTGCACTAACATCCTACCTTCTGAATCGAAAATTAACACACTAAATGCCCTATGCAGCAAACCTTCACCAAAGTGACAGGTCAGCTTGGACTCGGAACCTATACTATTACCATTCAAATCTACCAATATGCAACGTTCGGCCATCATCTCTGCCTGAGAGTTGTCATGACCCTCTAGTGCAGAGGCATCCGAATCAACTGCCATGTATGTGCGAATGTACGGTGGCATATAACCCAATACGGGTGTTAAGACTAATCATTGTGGACTATTCTGGTGCCTATTGTTTGGCCACTTGCGAGAACTTCTAGCATCCTACTAGGAACCCTACCATCAATGAACCAAACATGCTCGGAAGAGTATGCAATTTCAGATGCGCATTGCACTTTCAATAAGATTCCTCCAGTCACATCGATATCACTATCATGCTCACCAACAAAACCCTGTGATTTTGACCAACGCTCAATCAGCACAGAACTTTCCGAATCAGGAGGTCCAGTGAGAAGGCCCGATGAATCTCCTAGTAGGAACACGCATAGTACGATATCAGGTAGTTCATTGGCCAATCTAACCATCAGATGATCCCCTGAAAGAATACCAAATTTGGTCTCATCATCTACTTCAACAACATCTCCGAAACTTACTGGAACAACATCATCCGAACCACGCTCAAAAATACTAACATCACCAGTGAATGTAGTTCCAACACCATTCACCCAATGCCTTGGAGGAATCGCTTCACATCGAACACCTGCGTTGTTAAGGGATTCAATAACCATTGAATTTAATTCATCCATATCTCTCTGAATAATATCAATAGCGGAGTATTGATTCTCAGAAATTTCAGGATCAAAACCTTCGCCAATTTTCCATTTCTTTGCTTCAATATGGCCGAATGATCCAGCCCCATGAATAACAATTACAGAGTGATCCATATCGATAATCTCTGAAATTACTTGGGATACAGAATCAATACGATTTCTCAGTGCAGTCTTGTATTGGTGCTTGTCTGTAATAAGACCACCACCAAGCTTGATGATTACCCTGCCCATGAATTGGCCATGGGCTATACGACTTAGCATATACCGTAGATTCATGACTGATGGATACATGAGGCTACTATGAGCGGCACCTCAGAGATTGAGCAGTACCAAAGATGGTTACAGGCCCGTCTAGCTATGTCGGACAATATTGAGGACCCTTCAGAGAGAGATAGAATCAAAATACAGATTGAATCTGCCATTCAATTGGCCATACAATACCGACAAATTCTGGAAGATCAATCGGAAACTGTTCCATCGCCCTTTACAGAATTATCTTCTCCGGTTCGTGTTGTTGAGGACACTAATCTCGAAAAAAGTGATGTTCCGGATTCTACTATTTGTTCGGGGTGCCAAGAACCAGTAAGTGGGGACTTGGACTTCTGTCCGGCATGCGGTAAATACAGGTAACTACTCTTCTTCATCCCAGTGTACTCTAGCCAATTCATACTCTGGATGATCGTTAGGGATGATTGAGAGATATTCTGCAGATACCTCGTCTGCTAGATATACAGTGACGCCCGCGTGCCAGATAGTATCTCCTGAAGCTACCATTCTAGCTGTATCTACTTCTAGCAGAGCTGGAAGTCGATGATGCACATGACCAGCTTCAGCAGCATTACGAATGCTGGCAGAAAGGTGCACATGTGACCTACCACTAGGCCTTAGGCCAACCTCAAGTAGATTCGCAGCTTCTTCGGGGTCACAAGGGAAGAAAAGTGATTCCGGGATGTTGTCTGTCGGTAAATCTAGTTCAATTTCTACTGTATGGCCATATGTGGCTCTAATCATATTCCCACGAACTTCGTATCTGCCTTTAGGGTCAGTCTCAGAAATAGCTCTGAAGTGATGAGGGCGAAGCCAATGATATCTTTTCTTATTTGATCCCTTAAATTGCTTTATGATATCCTTTAGATCAATCCATCCATTGATATCCATTTCCAAATCAAACTTCTCAGGTGCGTGCCTCAATACTAGTGCAAGCCTTCTAGCTAATCCGTCTCTTTCACCAGTTCGCATGATGAATCGGCCTTCTGAGTTGCATGCTGGACACAAGTCATCATCTGCGTAGTATCCATGGTGTGTGCATTCTCTAATCATAGTATCAAACCGTCGAGTGGCAAGCCTCTCAAGAACCTCTCGGTCGTCGCTACCCCGTAGTACTGTACATGGTCAATGGTTATGTGAGACGCCTTTCTGGTCATGACATGGGAGTAGTAATTGTTGATTGGGCAAGATCCCCTTTTCATCGTGCACATAAGGGCGATTTGCGTTCAGTAAGGCCTGACGATTTAGCAAGCCAAGTTATTTCTGGTTTAGCCAATAGAAACGATATTGATGTTTCCAGTTATGATGATTTGATTCTTGGTTGTGCATACCCAGAAGCAGAGCAAGGTTACAATCTAGGTCGTCTGGTAACTGCGTTATCTGGGTTCCCAAATACAGTACCAGGTATGACAATCAATCGTTTATGCGGTTCATCAATGCATGCTATTCTATCTGCAGCTTCGAACATCCAATCTGGATGGGGTGATTGTTACATGTGTGCGGGAGTAGAATCAATGTCTCGAGTTAAGCGTAGAGGATTCAATTGGAGTCCGAACCCCAAATTGAGTATAGATTGGCCACAGGCGTATGTTGAGATGGGCGAAACTGCAGAGAATGTAGCACAAAAGTGGAAAATCACAAGAGAACAGCAAGAGCAGTTCGCATTCGAATCACACATGAAATCAACTAACGCAGTCTCCGATGGCAATTTTGCTGATGAGTTAATTGAGATCAAATCAGACTCTAAAGCAGTTAGCTCTGATGGATGTATTCGCTCCGAAACATCGATTGAAGCCATGTCCGGACTAATGCCGGTATTCTCAGATTCTGGCACGGTCACAGCAGCCACATCGTCTCCATTAACCGATGGAGCAGCGGCACTGATTGTTTGTAGTGAAGAGTTTGCATCTTCTAATGGATTGCAGCCATTAGTCAGAATTGTTTCTGGTGCAGCAACAGGCTGCGAGCCAGAATTGATGGGAATGGGTCCAGTCTCAGCAACCAGAAAAGTTCTCGATAATGCCGATTGGGAAATTGACTCAGTAGATGTGTTTGAACTAAACGAGGCGTTCTCTTCTCAAAGCCTAGCGGTAATTTCTGAGTTAGGTATAGACACTAGTTGTGTAAACATCGATGGTGGTGCAATCTCAATAGGACATCCACTCGGAGCTTCTGGGGCTAGAATTACTGGCAAAGCATCATCAATACTCAGAAGAATCGGCGGCACGCGTGCAATAGCGACCATGTGTATTGGAGGAGGCATGGGTATGGCAATGGCTCTAGAGAAAATCTAACTCATAGTGACTAATTTACTACTACAGTTCGGACATATATCATCGGTTGTCAACTTAGAAGGAATGACCGCTAAAATACTATCACAATTAGGACAAGTAGATAGAATCTCGGAATTTCCTTCGTCGTATGTCTGAGTAGTATTGTGAGAATGATACCAAGAAGAATATGCTTCATTACGCATTGTCGAAACTCTTCTTAGTGTAGATATTCCCAACAATGTAATTGCTACAGGAAGAAGTAAACTTCCAGCTTCACTACTTATGTATGAAATCAATCCCAATACGCCAACTATCAGAAAAAGTGAGCCAGTCAGTGAAAAATTGGCAATTCCGACATTTATTCCACCGGCCGATTTACGATGTAGCATCACAATAGAAACTACACCAAGTGGTACAAGAAGAAGAGCAGCCAGTAGGGCAAAGAGTGCAACGGCCCCCCCAGAAGCACCAAATCCACTCATTAGTAGTACCAATAGGAGTATACTATCCATAAGCGAGAATATTAGTAAATGACCATGCAATCTACTCATCGGATCTCTGCCCATGGCTCCCGATTAGGGCCAAGCAGAAGAATATTCATCTTGCGACGAACTCATGAATGACGAGGTAGTCGCAATGTTGTGTCATCCGATCTAAGCATAGAGGTCCAAGGCGATTCACTTGATGGACGCAATGTCTTATTGGTTGTTTCAGGAGGTATTGCAGCTGTTGAATCTGTTAAATTATCTAGAGAGATTAGACGACATGGTGCCAATCTCAGTATTATCATGACGAAAGACGCAAACAAGGTCATTACTCCATTAGCACTTTCTTGGGCATCGGCGACACCAATAATCACCGAATGGGATTCTGAAATGCCTCAATTATCCCAGTTTGATGGAGTCCTAGTAGCTCCAGCAACACGAAACACAATTTCGAAGCACATTCATGGCGTCATGGACTCTCCTGCAATGATGGCATTGTCTGCTGCTAGAGGTAACAAAACTCCTTTGATTTTCGTGCCTTCAATGCATACAGATCTATTCGATGACCCTGTTACTAGCGACTTAATCAATTCTTTAGAGTCTGAAGGAAGTCACATAATTATCGATCAACCATCCGAAGGTAAAAGAAAGCAACCAAATCATGTACAGGTTGTAGCTGAGTTGTGCCATTGTATCAATCTAGGACTACCTAATAGGAAGAATGTGGCAATCACCCTCGGGGCTAATCGCGCTCCAATAGACTCTGTACGCGCTATACAAAATGCATCTTCGGGTGCAACAGGATGGAGTATCGCAGAGCATTTGTATCGTATGGGCCATGCAGTAGTGTGTATTGCTGGAGTGACTTCATCTAATCCAAATTTCACATTGCCGCATGTGATTCGTGATGGTGCCCCCACTGGGATGCTTACGGCTTGCCTCGAGGTTGCTTCGGATGAACCTAAGCCGGACGCATGGATACATGCCGCCGCCGTTCTAGATTACTATACTGAACCAATCTCTGGTAAGAAGCCTAGTGGCCAATCAGACTGGAACCTTCAATTGACTCCAGGTCCGAAACACATTGAGGAACTCTCACATCTCACTAAAGATAGCGTCAGAATTGGATTCAAACTAGAAGTTGATGTCCCTGTTGAAGTGTTATTAGAACGAGCATCAGCACAGATTGAACGCCTAGGGACAGATGCAGTTGTTGCCAATTTGAAAGATGAAGTACATGATCCAAACACCCCTAGGGGCCGAATTGTACTTCCTAGTGGCGATGTTTTGGAGATGCGTGATGATGTTGAATTGTGTAGAACTATCGAGTCACTATTGCATGTCCGTGACTAGCCGTTGGCATTACATTGAAGCACACTCCACCTTCACCATCAATCGTGAGCAGTCCAAATAAGGCTAAGCGGGGCATCCCTAGCAAGTCAGATTTCAACGCATGGTATCCCGCTATCGTTGAAATTGCTGATTTAGTAGATAAGAGATATCCAATCAAGGGAATGGATGTTTGGAAACCATACGGACTTAAGTCGATGAATCTGATAGATTCTTTGGCCCGCCGAGAAATGGATAGAACAGGTCACGAGGAGCACCGATTTCCATTATTGGTGCCTGAAGATCTACTCGAAAAGGAGAATCGATTAGTTTCGAGGCTTAAGGCCGCAAGAGATGCAGGAGTGGACCCCTCAGAACTCAGAATTGACGAAGAGGAATCCGGATTCAAGAAGGAAGTTTACTGGGTTACAAAAGGCGGCGAGAACAAACTCGACATCCCTATGTTTCTGAGGCCCACTTCTGAAACGCCAATGTACACAATGTTCGCCCTTTGGGTAAGAAGTCATGCTGATTTGCCATTGAAGACTTTCCAAATAGTCAACACTTTCCGTTATGAAACAAAACAGACACGCTCTTTCATCAGAGTCAGGGAGATCCATTTCTTCGAGGCCCATACTGTCCATGCCGACAAAGAAGGTGCAGATGCACAAATCGAAGAAGATGCTGAGATGGTTCAAGCTATTCTACATGATTTATGTCTACCGAGTCTGGTGTCTAAAAGACCAGTTTGGGATACTTTTCCTGGTGCATGGTATACCAAGGCTGCCGATGTCATTATGCCAAATGGTCGAACCCTACAGGTTGCAACATATCATCACTACAAAGATCAATGGGCTGGTCCATTTGACTTAACTTACGAAGATTCAGACGGCTCCACAAAGCCTTGCCATCAGACTACATTCGGTATGTCCGAGAGACTATTGGGTGCAGTTGTTGGTATGCACGGGGATGATAATGGACTCATCATGCCACCGGCAGTAGCACCGATACAAATTGTGTTAATGCCAATTGCTCAACATGTAGATTCTAATGTCATCATCAAAGTTCGTAACTTGGCCTCAGATCTGAAGTTAGCAGGTTTCAGAGTTCATGTTGACGAACGTGATATCAGGCCAGGAGCTAAACACTTTGACTGGGAAATCAAAGGTGTCCCACTCAGAGTGGAGATAGGCCCCAGAGATTTAGAATCAAACTCATGTGTAGTATCTATGCGAACCGGAGGAAAAGAACAGTACCCGCTTGAAGGATTTTCCAATACTGCAAACGATTTACTTGTTTCAGTGGCATCTGCCTTACGTGAAAATGCACAAACAATAGCAGATGGTTTGATCCGTAAATTACCGAGCTTTTCAACCGATGATGAAGATACATTATTCCTGAATGAGCCAGTAGAAGATGGAATTGTCTACGAGATCGCTTTTGATGGAACAGATTCCGATGCAGAGATTTTAGAGAAATCCACCGGACTAACTCTTTTGGGCGAGGCAGATAACCCGTTCAGCAAACCAGTTCCTTGCGCAGTTACTGGAAAACTTACAACTTGCAGGCAATACTTAGCTAGGATGTACTGAATCTCCTCAGCCCTGATATGATCATCATACCAAATAGCATCAGTAATGCACCATCAATTAAGCCACCTGAACCTGATGTGGTCCATGATTCTGGGCTTTCATATTCACTTAACTCAGCCCAGAGTAGTCTAGGATTATCTTCACATTCTCCACTTACTGATTCAGTTTGGGACATAGTTTGGAGAGCTATGTCTCCCTGGCAATTGTTAGAGGTTGCTATTTGTGTTCCGTTTTCGAACAATGCAGATATGTAACACCACGGAGTCTGTTGAATCAAGGCATTCTCTGAGTGAATATATGTATTCTGAGAAGTCCAACTGAAACTATCAGTTTCTACTACAGATTCTGAACCGTTTTCCGAAATGGTCCATTCTACCATATAGGAATTTACAGGATTAATATTTGCAATAGTCCATCGAATATGTAT
>CETB01008892.1_pt1 | contig 24022 bp, 24 predicted proteins | sample 356381 | NCBI WGS metagenome assembly CETB01 (sample SAMEA2622545, study PRJEB7988) | marine metagenome | biome: marine biome (ENVO:00000447); feature: deep chlorophyll maximum layer (ENVO:xxxxxxxx); material: "saline water (ENVO:00002010), including plankton (ENVO:xxxxxxxx)" | depth 155 m | reverse complement strand
TGTTGATCTCTTAATAATTTTTTTTTGATCAATTCATTCGCAAGAGGAGGCGAGTAAATTGGAACATTTAAGAAGCCTAGTTTAGAAATTCCTCCTATATGATCCTCATGGCCATGAGTAATGAAAATACCTTCTATTTTATGTTTGATTTTTTCGAGGTAATCTAGATCAGGAAGTATAAAATCTATTTCGGGATCAGAAGAAAATTTAATCCCTGCATCTATGATGTATACTCTAGAATTTATTTCGAATAGAAGTAAATTCTTACCGACCTCACCTAGTCCACCTAGGGGAGTAATTTTTATTTTTTCCATTTTTTTCTCTTATCTAATTGTCTAAAAAACTTACACTAGACTAAATAGAGTAGATAAAATTGAGAATATTTTAGACTTTAGAAGATATGTAATCGACGGCATCTTGAACTGTTTTAATATTTTCAGCATCTTCATCTGAAATTTCAATTGCCTTATCATCAGTAGAGAACTCTTCTTCAAGAGCCATTATAAGTTCAACAACATCTAGAGAATCTGCTTCTAAATCTTCAGTGAATGATGATTCAGGTTTGACATCTCCAATGTCTACACTTAATTTTTCTGCTGTGATTTCTTGTATTTTTTCTAAAACTGAAGCCATTCTATCCTCCAAAATTTTAACCGCAAGTTTATGTTATTGAATTATGATCTAAAAGTCTATCTTACCATAGAATTTAAAACACCATTTATAAAGTTTTTAGACGTATCTGAGCCAAAAACATCTCCTAATTTTACTGATTCATTTACAATAACCCCAACTGGAGTTTCTAAACCACAAGATATTTCAGAAATAGCCATTCTCAAAATTGACAGGTCAGTTTTGGGAATTCTTTCAATACTTTTATCATTCGTATACTTTATTATACTTTCATCAATAGAATTTTTATTCTCCAAGGCATAGCTTAATATTTTTTTTGCAATCTTTTGTTTAGATTTATTAGATTTCTTGAAAAAAGATAGTTTTTCAATATTACTTGATTTATAGTCTTTTGAGACTTCGCTTTCAAATAATGACTGAACTACTGATGCTCGTGCCATTGTAGTACCAAAAATTGAAAGAGTTTTCTCTTCAGAAATAAATTCTCCGTCAACAGTATTGTTTAACTTATCTTGAACTTCATGCATATAGGAAAACGCTAGCTTCTTGACTCAACGTAATCTAATACTTGATCATAATTTCCTATATTTTTTACATTTAGATCAGAATTGATTCTTTTTATCATTCCAGAAAGTACAGAACCTGGTCCTATCTCATAGAAAGTATCTACATCTTGCTCAATCATATATTCTATGGAATCACTCCATAAAACACAGTTTTGAAGTTGATTCTTTAGTTCATTTCTTACTAAGTTTTTTTCTGTTATAGGCTCAGCACTAGTATTAGCTATTATAGGAACAACTGCATCTTCAAAATTAGCTTCATCAATTACATTGTTTAGTTCTTCTTGAGCTGAGGCCATTAGACCTGAATGAAATGCTCCTCCAACTGGGAGGGGAATAGCTTTTTTTGCACCAAGTCTTGAGGCTAGATCCATGGCATTCACTAAATTTTCTTTTTTACCAGCGATAATTATTTGATTAGAGGTGTTAATATTAGATAAATATGTGCCTGTTTCTTCACATACTTCTTTGACTGCAGTTGCATCAATACCAATGATTGCAGACATTCCTCCAGGGGCATTATTACATGCCTTTTCCATGAGTTCACCTCTTTTAGATACTAGATTTATTGTATCTTTTATGCTTAGGGAACCAGCAGTGGCTAGAGAACTATACTCACCTAGACTATGTCCAGCTGTAAAGTTTGGAATTTGAATAGTTCCCATCTCTGATTCAATAGCTCTCCATGCAGCAATTGATACGGTGGCTATTGAAGGTTGAGCATTTTCTGTTCTTGTTAATTCTTCCTTTGATCCTTCAAATATTACAGTGGATAGCTTTCTACCCAAAATATCATCAGCCTCATGGAAAACTTCTCGTGCCGCTACACTATTCTTATATAAATCTAATCCCATTCCAGGAGCTTGAGATGCTTGCCCCGGAAAAAGAAAAGCAACTTTTTCATTGTTCATTTAGTTCACCTATATAAATTATATATCTCTATTGTTTCTATTTTTTTTAAATTTTTCAATAAATTTCAATACAGAAATACTTCAAATAATCTGTAAATGACAATAAACTTGAAAAAAACAACCATAAATTTATAATTAAAAACATGATTATTTTGGGAGTTGATCCAAGCCTTTCTAACACAGGTTATGGCATATTAGAATCAGTAGAAAGCAAATTAAAACCTATTGAAGGAGGGGTAATTAAGACCCGATCATCTGATCCTCTCTCGCTGAGACTTTCAATAATTTCTCAAGAGTTCGATAAAATTATTGAAAAATTTTTACCAGATCATATAGCTGTTGAGGATTTACATTCCAGACCAAAATTTGCTAAAACTTCTATACTAATGGGGCATGCTAGAGGTGTCATCTTATCAAGTGCAGGCATAAAAAAAATTCAAGTTTTTGACTATCAACCTACCCAAGCTAAAAATATAGTTACCGGTTCTGGTAGAGCAGATAAAAAACAGGTGATGTTATCAGTTTCAAAAATATTAAATAATCAAAATTTATTAAAGAATGAACATGTTGCTGATGCATTTTCAATAGCGATCTGCCATTCTATAATCAATAATTCAAAAACAAATATTATATGATTAGTTTTCTTAATGGTGAAATTTTAAAGTTTCTAAGTGATCCAAAAAGAATTGTATTGTTAGTTAATGGTATTGGATATGAAATTTATATACCTGAGTACTTAAATAATTATTTTGTTGAAAATAAAGTAACGATCGGATCTAATTTAGATCTAGAAATTTATTATCATGTTACTGAAAGGCAGCCCAAGCCACTTCTTGTAGGATTTATTTCATACTCTGATAAAGAGTTTTTTGAGCAACTGATTCAAGTTGAAGGGATCGGACCTGTAAAAGCCGCAAATTCTTTAGTTTTTCCTATAAATATAATAATTAATGCAATCGAAACAGAAGATAATTCTGTACTTGAACAAATGCCTGGAATTGGATCACGTGCAGCACAGAAAATAATAGCATCTTTGAATGGTAAGTTAACATATCAAAATGAAGTTAACCTGACTGATAACGCTGAATTCAAACCAATAGATTCTATTTTTGAGGAAGCTTTGTCAGGACTGATCAGTTTAGGATATAAAAATAATGAAGCTAGAAATGCTATTAATGAGGTTCTTTCAGAAAATGGAAAAAAACTTGATGTAGAAAATATAGTCAGAGAAGTGTTGAAGAAAAATACAAGAAAATATGTGTAAAAAAAATTATGTCAGAAGATCTAAAAAATAAAGAAATAATTTTTTCAGAACAAGATTCTGGTGCAGAGAAAGTTGATAATAATGACTCAGAATCTATTGTTGATACAAATATACTTCGTCCTAAATCTTTTGATGAATACGTAGGCCAAGAAAAAATTATACAATCCTTGTCTATAGCTACCCAAGCTTCAAAAAAAAGAGATGAGTCTCTTGATCATGTACTTTTTTATGGTCCGCCAGGCTTAGGTAAGACAACTTTATCATATATTATTTCAAATCAAATTGAATCAAATTTTATTCATACTAGCGGGCCTGCATTAGAGAGACCCGCAGATGCTGTTGGTTTATTATCTAATTTGTCTTCTAAAGATGTTTTATTCATTGATGAAATTCATAGAATACCTAAATCAGTAGAAGAATATTTATACTCTGCTATGGAAGATTTCAGGGTAGATTTTATAACAGGAACAGGAGCATTTGCTAAAACAATTAACCTTAAGTTGGAAAAATTTACTTTGGTTGGCTCTACTACTAGACCTGGTTTATTAAGTTCTCCTTTGAGAGATCGTTTTGGTCTGTCTTATCATCTAGATTATTATGACGACAAAGATCTGAGTGATATTGTGATTAGATCTTCAGCTCTTATGAATTTGAAAATTGATAAAAAATGTGCTCTTGAAATCGCAAAAAGATCAAGAGGGACCCCAAGAATAGCAAATAGACTTTTGAGAAGAGTAAGAGATTATCTTGAAGTAAAAAACATTAAATCATTTAATGAAAAGCTAATTGATGAATCTCTTGAAATTGAAGGAGTAGATACACTTGGTTTGGATAGATTAGATCGTCAATATATCAATATAATTGCAAAAAATTACCAAGGAGGGCCAGTTGGAATTGAAGCTATAAGTGCCTCTTTGAATGAAGATCAAGCAACTCTTTCTGATGTAGTTGAACCATTTTTATTAAAAATAGGGTTTATTGTTAGGACTTCTCAAGGAAGGAAAATTACTAAAGATGCCATTAATCATCTTGGAATAAAGCTTGAGATACAAGATCAAGAAAGATTAATTTAGGTTATTGTAGAATTCATTATTTGTTATATCTGGAGATTCAAAGCATATAGCATCCTCCCTGCCTGAATCAAGTGGATAATAGTTTTTTCTTATACTGGTTACATTAAATAAATATTTTTTGTACAAATTTATTGCTGTAGTATTTGATTTCCTGCATTCAAGAATTATTTTTTTTACTCTTAATTGAATTGAATGGCTAATAGAAATTTTTAATAATTTTTCTCCAATACCTTTTTTTTGAAAATTTTCTAAAACTCCAATTTGCTCAATATGCATGTCTTCCATAATTTTCCAAACTTTAACATAGCCAATAATAACTTCTTCCTGAGTAAATTTTTTTTTGTTTCTTCTGATAAAAATTTCTTTGAGAAAATTTTTCTTAATTGGTAACGTATTTTCGTATGTGCAAACGAATATTTTCTTGTTTTCTTTTTCTATTTCTATTTCAAAATTAGTGTTTACTTTGTCATTAAAAAAAATTTCTGACTCAATGTCAGATAGCTGCTTTGAATCACTTGAAATTGCATTTCTAAACTTAATTTTTTCAATATTGTTTTTCATTAAACTAGAAATAATTAATATATGTTTTTTTTATTTAATAAGAGTATAATAATCCATAGTGTTTATAAACGCTTCATAAAAACTAAAATAGATTTTAGTGCAGATTAATGTTCTTAAGCAAAAATTTAATACGAATTCTTAAGGTCCCACTAAAAAATAATAAACGAGATTTATTATTATCGATAGTTTCTATAATTTTTGCAGCCGCACTTCAGATGTCTATTCCTTATTATTTGGGAAGATCAATAGATAAAGCATTAGTTAATAATAAAACTGGAGATTTATCAATAGAGCCATTTATTATTATAGGATTGCTTGTTCTTTCTTTATCAATTGCAAGAGGAATTTTCAGTTTTTTTCACGTTTATCAAGGCGAAAAAATGGGACAAACTTTAGCATTTAGTTTGAGAAAAGATTATTTTAACAAACTTCAGAGACTTTCTTTCAACTATCATGATAAAGTTCATACAGGTGATCTCATAACTAAAGGGATCATTGATATTGAAGGCTGTAGAATGTTTATCAATACTGGAATTCTTAGGATAATATTTCTTAGTATTTTTATTTCAACAGGGGCAATTTTAGTTTTGAGCGTTGACCTTTTTTTAGGCTTGTTAGCATTATCATTTGTTCCATTTATAGGTATTATTTCATCTTATACTAGGCTAAGTCTCAGAAAACATTGGTACCGACTTCAGGAACAACTAGGAATTCTTACAAGAGTAATGGATGAGAATTTATCTGGAGTTAGACTTGTTAGATCTTTCATGAAACAAAAATATGAGTTAGATAAATACTCAATAGCATCTCAAGTAGTTAAAACTATGACTTTTAGGCAAATTACAATTAGAAGTTTTTCTATTTCTCTAAATACATTAATTTTTTTGGTTTCTATGAGTTTGGTTGTGTATTTTGGAGCTATTTCGGTTCTTGAAAATCGTATTACTTTAGGTGAACTAACATCATTAATTGCTTTTATGAGTATACTTCAAGGTCCTGTAAGACAAATTGGTATGCTAGTAAATGCTTTTGCTAGAGCTTCTGCAACCTCTTCAAGATTGTTTGAAGTTATAGATCAAGAAGAAGAGGTAAGCAATATAGAAGGTAATAAGTTTGATCAACCTATAAATAAAATTGAGGTAAAAAATCTTTGTTTCTCTTACGAAAATAGAGAAGTTCTAAAAAATATAAACTTTACAGCTACGCCAAATCATTCCATTGGAATCGTAGGGCCTCCCGGTGCTGGGAAAACAACTCTTTCAAGGTTACTTCCTCGTTTTTATAATCCTAATTCAGGTTCTGTAGAAATTAATGGTGTAAATATAAAAACTTTGGATTTAGTTGACTTAAGGCACTCTGTAAACTTAGTTGATCAAGATAACTTTCTTTTTTCTGATACTTTCTTTGAAAATGTAAGATATGGAGATCCTAAGGCTTCAAAAGATTTAGTAAATTGGTCAACTGACAAAGCTCAAATATATAAACATATTGATCAATTGCCAGGAAAATTTGAAACAGTAATTGGTGAAAGAGGTGTTCAGTTATCAGGTGGGCAAAGGCAGAGACTTTCAGTCTCTAGAACCTTGCTTTTTCAATCAAAGGTAGTGATTTTTGATGATTCTACATCAGCAATAGATACTCAGACTGAGAAAAAAATCAGAGATGAAATGCTTTCTTTAGGTACAGGTATAACCTTAATTGTTATAGCTCATAGAATCTCTTCAGTAATGAATTTAGATGAAATTTTGTATCTTGATAATGGTGAAATTATTGAAAGAGGAAGTCATATTGAATTGGTCAAAAAAAATGGTCGTTATTCTGAGCTATATAACATGCAAATAAATCCGGAGTTAAAAGTTTAAAATGGTTAGTTTATCTGACGAAGATATAAGATCTAGGTCCTTTGATTACAACATAATAAAGAGATTTATGCCTTATGTAATGGTTTACAAAAAAGATGTATTTTTAGGCTTTTTTTTTATATTGCTTTTAACTGGAGCTTCATTACTTATTCCATTAGTAGTAAAGAATTTAATTGATAAGTCAGACTGTTTAGTTGGAGCATCATGTCAAGATATTGATCAAGTAAAAAATTCTATTTTTATAGGTTTATTGCAATTTTTAGGTTTATCTGTGATCGTTGCTTCTTCTATTTTTCTATCCGATTCAATAATTGAAAAAGTTGGAGAAAATATCCTTCTTGATCTTAGAAAAAAAATGTTCATGCATTTACAAGATGTTTCTATTTCTTTTATGGATAAGACTGATGTTGGAAGATTAATGTCTAGATTGCAAGGAGATGTAGCTGCAATGCAAGAAGCATTGCAAACATCAGTTTTTGCAATCGGAGATTTTGTATTGATTTGTGGAATTATAACTGTACTTCTAAGTATGAATTTACAACTAGGTATTATGACTCTTCTTGTAATGCCATTGATGGTAATAGTTAGGATGTTTTGGCTTCCAAGAGCAAGAGAAGCTTTTTTAGATGCTAGGGTAAAAAGTTCTGCAGCGACATCATATCTTGCTGAAAATATTAATGGTATTAGAACAATTCAATCATTTAACAGACAACAATTTAATGCTCTTGTTTACGAGAATAAAGCAAATGAATTGTTGAGAGCTCAACTTAGAGCTTCAAAATTTTCGAGTCTAATGCTTCCAACTGTAGAGACATTGACTGGAATATCATTTGCAATAATAATAATTGTTGGTGCAAGCCTAGTTATTAACGATAAAATAACAGCTGGAGTCATGGTTGCTTATATGTTGCTTGTACAAAGGTTTTTTGATCCTATAAGAACAATCTCTATGCAGTATAATTCTATGCAAAGAGCTATGGCTTCTGGATATAGAATATTTGAAGTCCTTGATATCCCTGTTACGATTAAAGACCCCAAAAAACCTCTAGATTGCCCTCTCGATGGATCAATTAAATTCGATAATGTTTCTTTTGCTTATGTCGAGCGAAACTACATATTAAGTGATTTCAACTTAACAATAGAAAACGGTGAAAGAATAGGTATTGTAGGTCCAACAGGAGCAGGTAAATCTACTATTTCTAACTTGATTCATAGATTTTATGACACCAATAAAGGTAAAGTAATTCTTGGTGGTGTAGAGATCAGAAAGCTTTCTCAAGAATATATAGGTAAAAAAGTTGGAATGGTTCTTCAAGATCCATTCCTGTTTTCTGGATCTATTTTAGATAATGTTAAGTATGGCAATAAAGATGTTTCATTGAATGATGTTGAAAAGGCTACAAAAGACCTTGGGATGATGGACTTTATAAATTCATTAGATGATGGATTTAATACTGTAATTGGACAAAGAGGTTCAGACTTATCTATGGGGCAAAGACAACTATTAAGTATCTTGCGTGCTCTTGTGGCTGATACACAGTATTTGATTTTAGATGAAGCTACTTCATCAATAGATTCATATACTGAGAAAAAAATACAAAAAGCTCTTGATATATTGCTACAAAATAGAACATCTATTACTATTGCTCACAGATTAGCTACGGTTAGGAAATGTGACAAAATAATCGTTTTGAATGCTGGAAAAGTAGAAGAAATTGGATCTCATGAACAATTGTTGGGTAATCAGGGACTATACAGCAATTTATATAACTTAAACTATTCTTCTTTTGATGATTAGAAAATTATTTTCTAAACGTTATGACCAGGCTCAGAATCATCGAAGTCATAATCATAATTTTCCTTTATAAACTCTTTTTGATCATCTGGGACATCGTCTTCAGCAAAAATAGCACTTTCAGGGCATACAGGTTCGCAAGCAGCACAATCTATACATTCTTCAGGGTTAATAAATAATTGATTATCCCCTTCTTTGGAATATATACAATCTACTGGACATACGTCCACGCATGCTCCATCCATCACATCTACGCAAGCTTTACCGATGATATAAGTCATTTTAGGATACCTTTTCTCTTATTTTTCTATAATGTATATGAAAATTGAATTTTTAAGATACGGTTATTTATTACGGATTAATGAGTTTTATTCTTGGCAACCACATGCTCCGCCACCACAACCACCTGCAGCTGCTTGAGCTTGAGCTTGGGCTTGACTTCCGCATCCACCACCACCATCGCCGCATCCGCATGCTCCGCCACCACCTCCACAGCCACCGCCTTGGAAGTTTGGGTTAGAAATAACAAATCCAGACCTTTGGAAACCTTCAACATAGTCAATATTAGATCCTTCTACAAATTTGAGACTTGCAGGATCTACTACTGTCTTGACGGTTGAATCAATAACTATATCATCCGTCTCAGGTTTTTCTACAAGACCAAAAACATATTCAAAACCTCCACCTGGACCTTCATTTATAGAAACTCTTAGGTAGCTACCCTCGTTGCCTTGTTCCTTCATTATTTCTTGAAGTTTTGTACTTGCAACTTCTGTATAAGTTACGATTTGATCTGAATCTAACAATTTACTCTCCAATAGTTATTTTTTTACAAAGTAATTATATTCTACTTTATTTTTTTCAAATAAATCAATGATTACATCTCATAAAAACTAAATTTTAAGTAGTTCTAAGCTCTATTTTTATAGGTATAATATTTGTATCAAGTAAAAAAGTTTCATATGGATCAAATAGACAGAAAAATAGTATCAATGCTAGGTCATGATGGAAGGCTTTCTAATGCTCAAATGGCTAGAGAACTTGAAGTGAGTGAAGGTACTATCAGGCGAAGAGTGAAAAATCTGTTAGATTCTAAAACTATTTCTATTGTTGCTGCTTCTGATCCTAAAAAACTAGGTTTTTTTTCTGAAGCATTAATTGGGGTTCAATGCGAACCTGACAAAGTTACTGATATTTCGAATAACATTGCTTCACTAGAACATACTCGATGGGTGATTGCCACTACTGGAAGCTATGACATTTTCTGTCTAGTTGCTCTTGAAAGTTCTGAAGAATTAGGAAATTTTATAAGACTAGATATTGGTTCAATAGAAGGAATAATCAGAACTGAGACTTTTGTGAATTTGTCAGTAGCTAAAAGAGAATATGGAGCCTAAGTTTAAATTGAGGGAATTATGTACAGAGATTTAATGTGTGGAAAAATTTCCTCAACGAATGAGGGAAAAAAAGTAAAATTAGCTGGTTGGGTTTCTAGAAGAAGAGATCATGGCCAACTTATATTTATTGATTTGAGAGATAAGTCTGGAATTATGCAAATAGTTTTTAATCCTGAAACTTCTCAAAAAACTCATGAAAAAGCAAAAAATCTTAGAAGCGAATGGGTTATTTCAGTCACAGGAACCGTAAATAGAAGGATCGAAGGGGCTGAAAACAACGAGATTTCTACAGGTGATTACGAAATGATTGTAGAATCAATGGATGTCTTGTCAAAATCAAAGACTCCTCCCTTTGAAATTTCAGACAATAAGGAAGTTTCAGAAGAAATTAGACTTAAGTATAGATTTCTAGACTTAAGAAGAGAGTCTATGCAAAACAAATTAAGCCTAAGGCATAAGGTTACAAGATTTATTTGGGATGACCTTTCAAGTAAAGGATTTACACATATTGAAACTCCAATACTTATTAAAAGTACACCTGAAGGAGCAAGGGATTATGTAGTTCCTTCAAGAGTAAACAATGGTTCTTTTTATGCATTACCTCAGTCTCCACAACAGATGAAACAGATGCTCATGGTTTCTGGTTGTGATAGATATTTTCAGATAGCTAGATGTTTTAGAGATGAAGACTTAAGAGCTGATAGGCAACCTGAACATACTCAACTAGATTTAGAAATGAGTTTTGTTCATCAAAACGATGTTATTGATGTAGTTGAAAGCTTATACATAGACTTAATTAAAAATATAGATAAAGCAATAAAAGTAGATTCTTCATTCGAAAAACTTACCTACTCTGAGGCAATGGATAGATTTGGAACTGATAAACCTGATATGAGATTTGGAATGGAATTAAGTAATTTTACAAATATAGCTCAATCAATAGAATCAAATGTGATTAGTAATTCTCTTAAGAGTGGAGGAATATTAAAAGGATTCGTTGCTAAAAATTTAAGCAAATATGGACGAAGAGACTTTGATAGATTAACAGAAAAGGTCAAAGAGCAAGGTGCAGGAGGATTGATTTATATTTCAATCCCTGAGGATTTTGATGGTGAAATAACTTTAGATAAAACTAGTGGTCCACTTAATAAGTTCTACAGTGAGAAGAATTTCCAAGATATAAGAAACTTAACTTCAGCTGAAAAAGGTGATGTTATTTTTATGATTATAGGGGATGAAAAAATTGTTAATAATTCTCTTTCGTTTCTAAGAAATTATATTGCTAAAGAAAATAGATTAATTGATGATAATATAATGAAATTTCTTTGGGTCACTGACTTTCCTTTATTTGAGAAAGATGATGAGAATAAATGGCAACCCGCTCACCATGTATTTTCTTCTCCAAAACTTGAAGACATAAAATTTCTTGATACTGATCCTGGAAAAGTTAATGCAGATCTTTTTGATCTTGTTTGTAATGGTGTTGAACTTGGCTCAGGTTCGATTAGAATACACGATAGACATTTACAAGAAAAAGTATTTGATGTGATTGGTTATTCATCAAGTGAGGTAAGTAATTTGTTTGGTCATTTACTTGATTCATTTGAATTTGGGGTTCCTCCACACGGCGGAATGGGTCTTGGACTTGATAGATTAGTAGCTATGCTTGCTAAGGAAGATTCAATAAGAGAAGTTATTGCTTTCCCAAAAACCCAAACTGCATCAGATTTACTATTTGGTTCTCCAGACATAATAACTGATGAACAATTGAATGAACTTAGTATAGAAATTATTGAAGAAGAGGAAAAATCTAAGAAATGAATGTAGATATTAAAGATGAAAAAAACAAACAAGTAGATATTGAGATATTAGTTGATGACTTTTTAGTAGTAAAGCATCTTAAGAATTCTGCTAATAAAATCGCTCAATCGACAAATATTAAGGGTTTTAGAAAAGGTAAAGCTCCTTATAACATAATCGAAAGTCAATATGGTAAGGACTATCTGTTAGAAAATAGTTTGGATTCTATAATTCAAGAGGTTGCTCAAGAGGTTTTAGAAAATAATGACTTTGAATATCCATGTGCACCAAAAGTAGACATCCTTGAAAGAGAGCCTAAATTAAAATTAAATCTAATGGTGCCTATGATGCCTGTTGTGAAGGTAGGAAATTATAAAAACCTTAAGATTACAGTAAAGAAAGATAAGGCAACTAAAGCTCGTCTAGAAGAAGCAAAATCAAGAATCCTTGAATCTAGAGCAACATGGGAGCCTAGTAATAAAAAATTAGATTTTCCAGGATTTGCTAAATTGAATATTGTTGCAAAGTCTGAAGAAAATATAATTCTAGAAGAAAAAGAGTTTGATTTTTATGCAGTAGAAAATAGTAATCTAATTGCCCCAGGTGTTTCTGAGAATATTAAGGGTATAAAGAAAGGTGAAACTAAAAATTTTACATTAACATTGCCTCTAGATTGGAAAGAAGAAGAATTCCAAGGTAAAAATGCCAAATTTGAAATAGAATGTATTAGCGTTCAAGAAAAAGTTTTGCCAAAGCTTGACAAAAAATTTCTTAAGGACCTCAATCCAGATATTAAGAGTGTAAAAGATTTCGAAAGTCAGATTAAGGATGAAATTTCAGCTGAGAATGAGTATAAATTTAATATGGAAGTTGAGACTGAAATATTAGAAAACTTACTCAAAAAATCTAAGTTTGAGATTTCGGAAATTCAAATTCAAAGATCTGCGGATCAAATAATTGATGAAAGAGTTAGATCAGTTTCTCAATATAATATGAAATTTGAAGATTATCTAAAAGCTATAAACAAAACAAGTGAAGATTTTTATAAAGAAACTCTTGAAACTGCAGAACAAGAAATAAAAAGATTTTTAGTAATAGAAGAAATAATTAAATTAGAAAAATTTGAACCTAAAGAAAAAGAAATTGATTCCGAAATAGATATGATAAAAGAACAGTATAAGGATCAAAAATTAGCTGATGATGAAACTTTAAAAAATTATGTAAAAAATAACTTGAGAAGAAGAATGTGTATTGACTATTTGATAAATTCATCTAAAAAAACATCAACCAATCGAAAAAAGAAATAATATTTAGTAAAATTAGAATATCTTAAATAATAAGGAGTTCATTTTTGGAACCACAAAACTTTAATCCTAAATCATTAATCCCATCAGTTATTGAAACTACATCTAGAGGAGAAAGAGCTTACGATATATTTTCATTATTACTTAAAGAAAGAATAATCTTTCTAGGTACTCCAGTTGATGATTTTGTTTCTAACACTATTGTTGCTCAGCTTTTATATTTATCAAGAGAAGATCCTGAAAAGGATATTAACTTGTATATCAACTCTCCTGGTGGTTCTGTTTATGCAGGTTTGTCTATATATGACACTATGCAAATGATACCTAATGATGTTTGTACATTTTCTGTAGGATTATCTGCTAGTATGGGAACAATATTACTTACTTCAGGAGCAAAGGGAAAACGATATGCTTTGCCTAACTCAACCATGATGATGCATAGTGTTTCAGGTGGTGGTGGAGGAACTGTTGCAGATATCCAAATTCAAGCAAAGGAAATGCTTAGAATTAATGATAAATTAACTAAGATTATGGCGCTTCACACAGGTCAATCAGAATCTAAAGTAAAAAAAGATGAAGATAGAGACTTTTGGATGGATGCTGAGCAAGCTGTAGATTATGGCTTAGTTGATCAAGTTATCTATCCTGAAGGTACAAAGAAATCCAAAAAGAAATAAATTTAAAGTGACAGTTCAACCTCTTTAGTTAAGTCAATATAAGAATCTTTTTTAATATTTATTTCACCTTTAGATATTTTAAATAGAGTTTTTCCTAATAAAACTCTTTCATACATAATTTGCTTCTCTCTTATAGATGAGAAAATTTCTGTCTCTTCTATTTCAATTAGATTTTGATTATTGTTGTTGTCAATATTAAATTTACAGAAGGATATATTTGGTCCTTCATCTAATTCTGAAGTCATTAGATGAATTGAAATTCCAGAATTTTTAGATTTAGATTCTATTAATTTTTTTATTACTCTTTTCCATGTACCATTAGGCCCATCTGGAAGAGCTGGATGAAGATTTAGTATTTCAAAGTGATTGCAAATAACAGGAGAGAATAACATATATCCTGCTGCAACTAAAATATCTACATTAAATTTTGAAATAGAATTAAGTACTTTTTTATCATAATCAACTCTTAGATCTTTCCAAGGAAGGCCTCTTTCAGTCTTAAATCTTCTAGATGATAACGTTATAGCTTCTATCTTATTTTTCTTGACTAAATCTAAATATTTATCTGATCCTTCTTTTTCTCCATACTCACGATTTGAGAAAACAAAATTAATATTAAGAGTTTTATTATTGTGTAACTTAATTCCCTCTTTAAGTAGTCCAAGAGAGCCACTACCATTTCCTGTTGATAACCATCCAATATTTAATTTATTATTGGCAGTATTAATTTCTTCCAAGATATGATCCGTCGCTTGTAGAAATATTTATTTCTTGACCATTTTCAATAAAAAGAGGAACTTGTAAGGTTAGTCCAGTTGTAGTCGTAGCAGGTTTTGTAGCACCTGACTGAGTATCTCCCTTTAATCCTACCTCAGTGTTTTCTATCGTAAGTGTCATGGATGATGGAAGTTCAATAGCTAGTGGTCTTACTTCTAAAAAAATAATTGAAATACTATTTCCTTCAGAAAGATATTTTGAAGCATCTCCTACAATCTTTTCATCTAATTCGTATTGTTCAAAATTCGAGTTATCCATAAACACAAATAGATCTTTATCTTTGTAAAGGAATTGAGCTTCTCGAATATCTGTTGGTGCGAGTTCTAGTTTTTGATTACCAGGAACTTTTTTTTCATACACATTTCCACTTTCAATATGTCTTAATTTAAGAGTTAGTGTGGGTGGAGCTTTAGGTGCCTGTCTATGCTGCCATTCTAAAATTTGGTATATTTCATCTTGTAGTAAAATAGTCATATTTCTTTTAATTTCGCCTGATGAAATTGTCATTGATTTCTCCTCTAATATATATATTATTTTATGCTTTGGGATGAGCATTTGTATAGACATCCCGAGATTTTTCTACAGAGATATGAGTATAGATTTCTGTAGTTTTAGGTGAAGTATGCCCCAGAAGTTCTTGAACTACTCTAAGATCTGCTCCTCCATCAAGTAAATGAGTTGCAAAAGAATGTCTTAGAGTATGAGTATGGTACTTAGGATTTAATCCGGCTAAACTAATATACTTTTTTACAATATGCTGGATACTTCTTATTGAAATTCTAACCCCAGAATTACTTAGAAAAAAAGCCTTTTCTTTTTTTGAATTATCTCTAATTTCTAAGTAATCTTTTAGAATCTTTGAAGTACTCTCAGAAAATATAACAGATCTATACTTAGAGCCTTTTCCAAAAATAACTGCTTGATTTTGATTTAAATCAATATCTTGAATATTAAGGTTATTAACTTCTGAAACTCTCAAACCCGCTGAATAAATAAACTCAATTATAGCATGATCTCTTTTACCTAGATTCTTATTCTTATCTATGCAACGAATCATCTCATCAATTTCATCTGTAGTAGCAACTGAAGGCAATTTTTTGCCTATTTTGGGAGCACTTATTTCTGAAAAGAAATTTTTTTCTATTTTTTCTTGTTCTATCAAATATTCAAAATATGTCCCAATATTTGAGATTATTCTTCTTATGGAAGTCTTTGATGTGTTTTTTCTTAATTCAGAAATAAATTTCCTAACTAAATCTAAATTAAATTCTTGCCCTAAGTTTTCATTTAAAAAAAAGATTAGTTTATTAATATCTAATTTATGATTTCTTATGGAATATTCAGAAAGATGTTTTTTTTGTTCTAAAAAAGTATCTATACTGCCTTCTAATTTTCCTGTTATTGATTTTACCTTCATATATTTATCATAATAAAAATTTATACAAACTCTATGTATAAATTTATGCGAAATTATCAGGAATTTTTCATCTATAATTTTTAGAAATTAATTAAATTTTAGTGAATGCACTTTTCTTTCATAGCCTTTTTAAGAGCTTCGAGTGTTCTTGTTCTTCTTCTTCCAAAACCAGCCCATGCACTTTCATCTGCAGTAACCTTACATGCCTTATCTTCACAAGCAAGAAAACCTCCATCACCATTTTTATTCCTAAATCTTATCCATATCATTCTAGTTTGTTTTTCTAGATTATCATTAAGCGACTTATCACCTAAAGGAGGATCATTTTCTTCGAATTCTTTACCTGTTTCAGAGTTAATGCAAGGGGTATCTGAAGAACAAATAATATTCGTTCTTAGAAAATTATATTCACTAGGATTTCTAGGATTTTCATCAGCAATCTTTTCATAATTATTCTTTATTGGTTCAAAATTATTCCAAAATGATTTAACAAAATCATTTCTGTCTAAGTTTCCATTAGATATCTGATCTAAATCATTTTCCATTTTTTCTGTAAATTTATAATCCATTACACTGTCTGAGAAATATTTTTTTAGCTCTTCAACCAAAGCATTTCCTACTGGACTAATATAGATAGATCTATTTATCACCCAGATATATTTTTTTTCTCTAATAGTATTTAGTATGCTTGCGTATGTACTTGGTCTCCCAACGCCAAGTTCCTCCATTGTCTTTATAAGAGATGCTTCGGAGTATCTAGGGGTATGCTGAGTGAATTTTTGTTCTTTTATTACAGATTCTAGATTTACAGTGTCTTTTTCATTAATATTAGGTATTTTATCTGTTTCTTTTTGTGGGAATAACTTTCTAAACCCTTCAAAAACTAATTCATCGTATTCTGATAAAAACTTATATTTATCATTCTCAGAAGAAGTGATTACTGTAGTTTTTTTGTTTTCACTTTCAGCCATTTGGCTTGCGACTGTTCTTCTCCATATTAAGTCATATAATTTGAATTGATCTTCATTTAAGAAATTTTTAATAGATTCAGGTGTACGATTAATTGAAGTTGGTCTTATTGCTTCATGAGCTTCTTGAGCGTTTGCTGATCTTGTTTTGTATTTTCTTATATTGTAGTAATCATCACCATAGTTAGTTTTAATGAAACTACCAACTTGACTCAAAGAATCTTCTGACAATACGTTTGAGTCTGTTCTCATATAAGTTATTAGACCTTCTTCACCATTACCTAAGTCTAATCCTTGAAATAATTGTTGAGCTAAAGACATTGTTCTTGATGGGCTTAATCTTAGTCTAGATGAAGCATCTTGTTGAAGAGAACTAGTAGTAAATGGTGGTCTTGGTTTAGTTTTTCTTGCTTTAGATTTAATTGAATTTATTTTATACTTTAGTGTTTTAATTTCACTTTCTATTCTATTTGCTTCAGTCTCACTTGAAATAGTGAGATTTTTTCCAGAAATCCCATCAACTTCAAATAATTTTCCTTGATAAAATTCTTTATTTTTTGAAAAGTCATTAGTTATATTCCAATATTCTTCTGGAACAAATGCCTTGATTTCATCTTCTTTATCCTTAATAATGCTTACTGCTACTGATTGAACTCGTCCAACAGAAAGTCTCTTGAGTCTTAATAATGATGATGTTAAACCGCTTAATGAAAATCCAACAAGTCTATCTACTAATCTTCGTCCAATATGTGCATTAACTAGATCCATATTTAATTTTCCTGCTTTGTCAAAAGCATCTTTGACAGCTTTTTCAGTAATTTCATGAAAAACAACTCTTTTAAATTTTTCGTTAGATTGGCCTTTTTCAATAAGAGCATTTGCAACATGAAATGCTATCCCTTCACCTTCTCTATCTGGGTCAGCAGCTAAATATATTTTTTCACAACTTTTTGCAAGTTTACTTAATTTATCGATTCTTGTTTTTGCACCTTTTTCATATTCCCATATTGGTTCAAAGTCTTCATCTAAACCCACAACAGGGCCAGTATATTTAGCTTTATATCCTGATTGCAAATTATTTATGTGACCAATAGATGCTTCTACTAAATACTCTTTACCTAAAAATCTTTGTAAAGTTCTTGCTTTAGTAGGTGATTCAACTATAACTAGATTTTTTGACAACTTAATACCTCAAACTGAATAATTTTTTTCTTGGGTTACTCTTATTATATATTAATTGTATATTTTTCATTTTTATGGCGGAGAGGACAGGATTCGAACCTGCGGTACGCTTTAACGTACACACGCTTTCCAAGCGTGCTCATTAAGCCACTCTGACACCTCTCCATGAATTTCTGATAATTATATATTTATGATATTATTAATTGTTATTAGTCAAAATGAATAGTTTATTGAATTTTCAGAAATTTTATATGAATCAAATCTTTTCTTTACGACTTTTGTCTTAACAAAAACTCCAATGAAACCTTCGTCGATACTTAATTTATTCAAAAAAATAGCTAAGATAAGCTCATTTAAAGAAGATTACATTCAAACCCTAATTTCCTCTGGTGTAAAAATTATTGATTCAAAATCTGTTTTTATAGATGATTCTGTAGAAATATCTCCAGGTTCAGTTATATACCCCTCGACCTATTTGATAGGAAAAACAAAAATTGCTTCGAATTGTATTATTGGTCCAAACACAACTATATCCAATTCATCTGTAGGGAATAATTCAATAGTGATGAGTTCAGTTATTTTGGATTCTTTTATAGGAGAAAATAATGAAATTGGACCTTTTTCATTTATTAGGGAATCTTCTTCAACTGAAGAAAATGTAGTTATTGGAAATTTTGTTGAAATAAAGTCATCAAAAATAGGAAAAAACTCAAAATCTAAACATTTATCATACATAGGAGATGCAGAAATAAACAAAAATGTAAACATTGGAGCAGGATTTGTAATTGCAAACTATGATGGAAAAAATAAAAATAAATCTATTGTAGAAGATAATGTGTTTATAGGTTCAAATTCAACAATCATATCTCCTGTAGTAATAAGAAATAATGCAATCATTGGAGCGGGGTCTGTTGTTAATAATGATATTTTGCCAGGCGATACAGTAGTAGGGAAACCAGCAAGGAGCTTAAAAGATTAAGATATGGATTATTTTTTATATTTATTAATTTCAATTTTTTCAATAATTTTTTATATATTTATAAATTATTCTCTAAGTATATTGGGTTATAGAACATTTGGCTTGAATAATGAAGAATCTGAGTCCAGTAATCAGAGTGATGAAAAACCACTAGAGCAGACATCAACAAGATTATCATATGAAGCTTATATTTTTGCTATTTTCATTAGAAACTTAATAATTTGTATAGGATTAAGTTCATTCATATTATTTCTTGAACAAGCAGGAATATTTGATAATCTTATGAATATTAAATTAATAAGCTTATCAATCCTTTATTTCTTTATTCTAGTTTTATCAATTGTAATAACTAACAAAATATTTTCTGTTTTGAATAATAAATTATTTTTTCTAGCGTCATTCGTAGGTAAATTTTTGGAATTTTTTTCAAGTGTTCCTAAATTTAATAAATTTATCAGATATATAGGTCTTCCTACATCAAATGAATCTAATGATGACGATAAAGCTACTGCCACACTAATTGAGACTTTAGACTTGCTAGAATCAGATCAAATTCCTGCACATCAAGAAGATTTAATGATGATTAGAGGGATCTTAAGGATGGATGATTTAAGGGTAAGTGAAATAATGAAACCTAGACCAGACATAGTAGCTGCATCAATAGATGAACCCATTAATTCTATAATTGAAAAAATGACAGTTGGGGGATATTCTAAAATACCAATTTATAATTCAGATCTAGATAGTATAATAGGAATACTTTTTGCAAGAGATATTTTAGCTTTAGAGTCTGAAAAAATAGATAAAAAAACTATTAATAATCTTATAAGGCAACCAATATACATACCAGAGTCTCAAAATTTAGAAACTTTGTTAAAAGAATTCCAAACTCACAATATTTCGATTGGAATAGTGCTTGATGAACATGGAACAGTTTCAGGTCTTGTTACAGTGATTGACCTTATTGAGGAAATAATTGGGGAATTATCAGATGAGTTTGACGTTGACCCTCCAGAGATACAAGAAGTTCGTCAAGGAATTTTTATGCTTGATGCAACTTTATCTATAGATCAAATTAATCGTAAATTAAATCTTAAGATTGACAGTGAAGGGATTTCCACAATAGGAGGTTTTATTTATTCTCAATTAGGACGTATACCTTCGAATGGGGACGTTGTAGAAACATCTGATAGTTTTATAACTGTAAGGTCTGTTGTAGGAAGAAGAATTCGAAGAGTTTCTTTAGCAATTAAGTAGATTTAATTAATCACTTATTTTTAGCTTCTATGTGTATTTTCAAAAAATAAATAATCGTTAGAATTTAAATATACATAAGAATCATCTTGGAGAAAATTTTGAAAAATAAATCATTTTTTTATCTAATGCTTGCAGCATCATTGATTCCATTTCTAGTTTCAGTATATTTCTGGTTTCTAACTACAGGAAATGAAATGGAAGCAATTTTTGTAGGTATATGGGTTCCATCAATTTTAAGTTTTGCTACATTACTTCAGGTAACAAAGAAATGAGCACTGAAGTTATAATATCAGGTGCTTTTATTGTTGTTGGAATCCTTTTCATAGGAGCAATATTTACAGTATTAGAAATGGGTAAGACTGTAAAAGAAGAGGAAAAAAAGGGCTCTAAAAAATAAAGTGAATTGCTCCCATTATTATGGTTGCTAGTAATACAAGAACACCTATTGCCTTAAGATTATTTTCACTCATAATAATATTTTATCTTCTTTTATTTAAATTTAAAACAAAAAGAACCCGTAACTTTACGGGTTCTTTTTGTTTTCTTAAAACTTTATTAAGGGGTTAGTTTCCAGGTATTGCGTCAATAACTATTGCTGAAGTGTGCGCTATGTCACCTCCACCTGAAGCTGTAATTGCTATAGGAAATATTCCATTATCGTCATCCTCTGGCCATGAGAATGTGTCTGTTGTCAATGAAATTGTTTTTTCAAATGATCCAGCTCCATCAGCTGAAAGTGGTGAAACTCCAGTCTTATCAACACTTACTACATTTTTAGCAAATCCTGCTGTGTTTACAGCTGAAATTGTAATTTCAGTATTAGGTGTAAAGCCTGATCCAATTAGATGAATATCTATGTTATCAGCACTTCTACTCCATTCAATAGTACTGGATCCATCTGATCCAACTGCTACTAATCCTGATGTTGATCCAGCTTTACCATCCTTACCTGGAGGTCCTGGCACTCCTGGAATTCCTTCAGCTCCATCTGCTCCTGCTGCTCCTGGATTTCCTGGTGCTCCTGGCTCACCGGGTAGTCCTGGTGCTCCTGGGTCTCCAGATATTCCTGGCTCACCTGGTAGTCCTGGTGCTCCGGCAGGTCCTGCAGCTCCATCTGCTCCTGCAGCTCCAGCACATGCGTACATGAATAATGAAGCAGTTACGATCGAAATTATCATTATTGATCTCTTCATATGTTTCCCCTTTATAAACAACCTTGATAAATCTATTACTAGATTTGACAAAGCATAACTTATTTTAGTTTATTGATTTATATCCATAATATTATACACGTATAACAATATTTTTCATCATACAAATAATATTTAAAAGCATATTTTATTCGAAATACACCCAAATCTATATATCATCTTATTTATTTTACTTTAACAATGTCAAGTAAACTTAGTGCAGATTGTTTAGATTTTTACTAATTTCAAATTTCTTTAATAAAGACTTTTAAAAATAAAGTAAAAAAAATTGCTTTATAAAATCAGCTATTATTTTTCCAAATAATGATATGATTTTATGGTAACGAAATAATAATGAGATAAAAGAAAGGTATAAGTCCCCATAGTAAACTAAATCGAAAAAATGATTTTGGGGTAGAAAATAGTAAATTGTCCAAAGTAAACGATCCATCACTAAATAAATTACTCAAACATGATAAAGATACTGGTTCATCAGAAGCACAAATTATTTCTATGACTAGTAGGATCAATCAATTAAACGAACACTTTAAACACCATAAACATGATCAAGCCTCCCGAAGAGGCCTCTTAAAGATCGTTGGTAAAAGAAGAAGACTACTAAAATATTTGAAGTCTAACGACTCAGATAAGTACGAGCAGGTTATTAAGTCCTTGGATATTCGAGGATAATCTTTTTCTATTTCTAGATCATTTGACTTTTAATTCTTTGTATTGGGGGTTTTTTTAAGTATGACTAAAAATATAAAAAAATATTCATTAGATATAAATGGAAATGAACTTAGTGTTGAAGTTGGTAGAGTTGCCAACTTAGCTAATGGTTCATGTGTGTTGACGCTGGGAGAGACAGTAGTTCTAGCAACAGCATCTGCACTTAAAGATGCAAAAGAAGGTGTTGATTTTCTTCCTATGACAGTTGATGTTCAGGAAAAAGCATATGCCTTAGGTAAGCTTCCGGGAGGATTTTTCAAAAGAGAAGGAAGGCCAACTACAGATGCAACTCTTGTTTGCAGGCTTATTGACCGACCCTTAAGGCCATTATTCCCAAAAAGTTATCATAATGACACACAAATTATTATAAGTGTTCTTTCTTCAGATGAAACAAATCCTTATGATGCACTTGGAATAATTGGTGCTTCAATATCTTTAGCGATTTCAGATATTCCTTTTCAAGATCCAGTTGGAGCATGCGTAATAGGATTAATTGATGATGAACTTATTGTTAATCCAACTTACGAACAACTTCAAGAAAGTAAACTTGATCTGACTGTAGCAGGTACAGAAGATGCTATTATGATGGTTGAGTCTGGTTCAGAATTTGTTGGGGAAGATACATTGCTTGAAGCTCTTAAGTTAGCACAGGATGTTAATGGAAAAATTGTAGAGTTTATCAAAGAAATAGTAAAAGATATTGGTAAAGAAAAATGGGAAATCGATGAATCTGATGATTCTTTGGAAGATATAAAAAATAAAATCAATTCAAATTACCTAGAAGATATACAAAAAATTGTAAGATCTAGTGATAACAAAACTGAGAAAATAAATAAATATAATTCTCTAAGAGAAAAAATAGTTGCAGAAAACTCTGAAGAATTTGAGGAAGAAAGTATAAATGTTTCTTTAGACTCAATTGAAAAAAAAGAAATAAGAAATGCTTTACTGAATGATGGAATCCGTCCAGATGGTAGAGATTTTGATGAGATTAGAGAATTATCTTCAGAAGTAAGATATCTACCTAGAGTACATGGATCAGGTATTTTTACTAGAGGTGAAACTCAAATATTAAATGCAGTTACTTTGGCTCCATTGGCTGAGGCTCAAAAATTAGATGGTTTTAATCCTGTAAAGGAAAAGTTTTTTATACATCATTATAATTTTCCTCCTTTTTCAGTTGGTGAACCAGGTAGAATGATGACCGGTAGAAGAGAGGTTGGACATGGAGCTCTTGCTGAGAGAGCAATAATTCCTGTTCTTCCTAGTTTGGAAGATTTCCCTTATACAATAAGGTCTGTATCTGAAGCTTTATCCTCTAATGGTTCAACTTCTATGGCATCTGTTTGCTCATCTTCACTTGCATTAATGGATGCAGGAGTACCAATTTCTTCACCTGTTGCTGGAATTGCTATGGGGCTTATTACAGATGAAAGTGGAAAATTTGTTGTGCTTACTGATATACAAGGAGCTGAAGATCATATTGGTGATATGGATTTCAAAGTTGCTGGAACAAAAGATGGTGTGACAGCTCTTCAAATGGATATAAAGGTCAAGGGTATAACTTTTGAAATAATGGAACAAGCTTTAGAAAAAGCAAGAATAGCAAGACTACAGATATTAGATCATATGTCATCTACTATTTCTGAAGTTAGTAAAGAAGTTTCTAAATATGCTCCGAAAATC
>CETB01169599.1_pt1 | contig 24179 bp, 22 predicted proteins | sample 356381 | NCBI WGS metagenome assembly CETB01 (sample SAMEA2622545, study PRJEB7988) | marine metagenome | biome: marine biome (ENVO:00000447); feature: deep chlorophyll maximum layer (ENVO:xxxxxxxx); material: "saline water (ENVO:00002010), including plankton (ENVO:xxxxxxxx)" | depth 155 m | reverse complement strand
CTTTTTGTAACAAATATTTTTTCTAATTGTATATTTAATTGAGATGAACTTTATTTATTGCTTAGATAAAAATTACAATACTCAAGCAATTATGTCTTTTTACACTCTAAATGAGTTAGCAAGTAAAGAAGTAAACGTCTACGTTGCTCATAATAATCCAGAAACCCTTGAAAAAGAGCTTCTGAAATTTAATTTTGAAAATTTAAATTTTAATTTTTTAGAAATTAGTAACAACTTGATTTTACCAAATCTAAAAAATGCACACGTTACTGAAGCAACATATTATAGAATATTCGCGATAAATTTAATAAATGAAAATCTTGATCATATTATTTATATCGATTCAGATGTCATGTTCAATAAAGATCCCCTTCCTCCTTTTCTAAAGATTATTGATAACCTAAAAAGTTCAGAATATATTATCTCAGCAAATACTATTGGAGATTATAGAGTTGACAATCAAGAAACAAGAGATTACTTCGATTATATGGGAATGGATGATAAGTATTTTAATGCTGGAGTAATAGCATATGATCTAAAAAAATATAGAGAAAATAATATCGGTAAAAAAATTCAAGAACACTTAATAAATTTTTCTAAAGAAGCAAAATATTGGGATCAAGATATATTAAATTCTTTTTTTAATGGAAAATATCTTGAGCTTCCGGAGTCATTAAATAACAATGTGGTTACCGAAAACAGTTTAATTAATATGGATGAAGCTCTTGAAAATGTAACTATACATTTTGCAGGAAAAACAAAACCATGGCATGTTGCAGGTTTAAAATATCCAGTTGGAATATACTTTCAAAAAAAATATAGAGAAATTTTTAAGAATGACTTCTATATAAAGCCGTACAGCAAAAAAAGACATCTTAAAGAAGTGATTAGTTTAATTAGCAATAAGAACAAGTTCCACGTCGATAATTATTTTAAATTTCTAATTAAAAGTATTTTTAAAATTTTTTAATCTTTAAAGCTATTTAATTTATTAATTATTTCTTTTAATTCGTTATTTTTTAACCCTAAAGAAGAGGGTAGCCACAAAATCTTATCATGAATATTCTCTGAGAAACTTAAATTTTTTCTTTTAAACTCTTCCAAAAATTTTTGTTGGCTTAATGCTGGGTAGGAAAATCTTGTCTCTATTCCATTTTTTTTAAGAAAACTATGAAGACTATTCCTTACTTTAGTGCTTTTTGTTACCAGGTCAAAAAACCACGGAACCTCAGCATCATTAAAACTATTGACATAAAAATTATTACTTGAAATATTTTCTTTATAGGCTTTGTATATTTTTTTCTTTGTTTTTATGTTTTCTTCTAGTCTACTAAATTGTGATACTCCTAATGAAGCTTGTAAATCTGTAAATTTAAAATTTAAACCAAATCCTGAATGCCAGTCTGACTTTCCAGCCTCTCTATTAAATGATTTAAAATTATTAATGAAATCTGAGAGTCTTTTGTTATTTGTTAAAATCATACCTCCTTGACCAGTAGTTATAATTTTGTGGGGCGTAAATGAGATAATACTTATATCACCTAGATTACCTGCTAAACATTTACTATATTCTGAACCCAATGCATGAGCTGAATCTTCTATTAATTTTATTTTATTTTTTTTACACCAATTTTGGATTAATTCACCTTGACCAATCCTTCCATTTAGTGGAACAAAAATCACAGCTTTAAGATTTTTTATTTTGCTTAAATGATTAAAAGACATGCAAAAATCATCATCGACATCAACAAGTATTGGCGTTGCGCCTATCCATAATATTGCATTTATAGTAGCTATCATGGTTACGTTTGGAACTGCTACTTTATCTCCTTTTTTAATTCCTAAAGACATGAGGGATAGATATATTGCAATAGTTCCATTTGGTACTGAGATTCCATATTTTCTTCCAACATAACTTGAAATTTCTTCTTCAAATTTAGCTGTTAAATTATGTTCTGTTAGCCATCCTCCTGAGTTCATGTAATCAGTAACAGCATTTATGTCTTGTTTTGTAATTTTTGGTTCTACCTGAAAAATCATACTTTATCTATTCGAGTTCTGTCTTTATCTGGTCCAAAATATGGGCCATTTTTTACTTCTAAAACGATTGTGTCTTCTAAAATTTTAGATTCATGAGCTTGGCTTAAATTAATTATAAATTCACCTTCACTGACAATAACTTTTTCAATAAAATGTCCGTCCTCAGAATGGAGATTACACTCTATTTTACCTTTAAAGACAAAAACGCATTCAGAAGTTCTTAAAGCTGTTCTTTCAAATTCATTATGATAATGGAGTGGTAAGACCTGTCCTTTATTGTAATTCCATGTACCAACTTGTATAAAATCACTATCTTCGCTTAAAAAATCTAAACCTTCTTTTGCGTCTTCAAGATTTGCAATAATACAAATTATTTCATTATTATGTAATATTTTTCTCATTTTCTATAAACCATTCTATCGTTAATTTAATCCCATCATCAATTGAAACTTCAGGAGACCAATTTAATATCTTTTTACCTAAATTTGGATCTACTTTTTTTTCTAGGACGCCATCTGGTTTTGATTTGTCTAATTTGAACTCTCCATTCCAGTCAAATTCCTTTGCTATTTTTTTTGCTATATCAATAACTGAATGCCCTATGCCGCAACCAACATTAAAAAAATGGTGTCCGTCACTTAAGTCTAATGCTTTTATTAATGATTTTGCTCCGTCTTCAACATAAAGCCATTCTCTTATTGGTGTACCCGTCCCCCACACTTCAACATATTCTAAATTATTTTTCTTTGCATTATATATTTTCAATATTAAAGCGCCTAATGCATGTGATCTTTCAATCTGAAAATGATCTAAGGGACCGTACATGTTAGACAAAACAATATTTGATGAAGAAAAGTTGTATTGTTGAAAATAAGCTTCGCCCATAGCTACATATACTCTTTTTGATAAACCATAATTAAACACTGAGTCATGTATTTTTCCATCCCAAAATTTACTCTCTTCATAGTCTGTATATTTTTCAGGGTAAGCACAATTAGATATTGGATTAACAAGCATGCTTACATTTGACTTATGTGATGCTTTGTAAAGATTTATTGCCATTTGCGAATTTATACTTAATAAATCAGCTTGATATTTGTAGCCATATGAAATTCCCCCAACAAAAGCCGCGCAATTAATTACTCCTTTAATTTTGTTATCATTTAAAAAAGATAATAAATCATCATAATTTAAAATATTTAAATCCTTGGAGTTTAAAATTTCAAAAAAGTTAAGATCATCTGAATCTTTGATAATTTTTTTTATGTTTTTTCCAAGAAATCCTTCAGAACCAATTAATAATATATTATTTGACATTTGAATTAAATAGCTGGGTGTTCCCATGTTGGTTTTAAAAGATTGTTCTTAACAAGTGTTAATTCTTTCTCAGCTTCATTAAGATCGTTTTCAACCATCATTTTCACTAATTCCTTAAAATCTACTTCAGGTTCCCAACCTAATGTAGTTTTAATTTTTTTAGGATCTCCTAAAAGGTAGTCGACTTCATTAGGTCTAAAATATTTTTCTGAAGTAACCACATAGTCATTCCAGTCTAAATCTACTATATTAAATGCTTCTATCAAGAATTCTTCAACAGTATATGTGTTTCCGGTTGCTACTACCCAGTCTTCTGGTTTTTCGTGTTGCATCATCATCCACATTGCTTTTACATAATCGCCAGCAAACCCCCAATCCCTCGAAGCGTTTAAATTTCCAAGTGTTAATTTTTTTTGTAATCCATGATGTATTCGACCGATTGCTTTAGTTATTTTTCTAGTAACGAAGGTTTCCCCTCTTCTTGGAGATTCATGATTAAATAATATCCCATTAACTCCAAATATCTCATATGAATCTCTATAGATTTTATTAATTTCATGCGCAAAGACTTTTGATGAGGCATATGGGCTTCTTGGAAGAAGAGGAGAATCCTCATTTAAACTAACTTTTCCTTTCCCACCATACATTTCTGAACTTGAAGCTTGATAATATTTAATTTTTTTATCAGAATTTTTTATAGTTTCTAAAAGTGCAAGTGGACCAATTGTACTTGTTTGTGTTGTATAAAGAGGGTTCTTAAATGATACAGCAACATGGGACTGTGCACCTAAATTATATATTTCATCTGGTTGGATCTGTATCACCAAGTTAGATAGTGATGCTGAATCAAGAAGGTCAGAATAATGCAAATTTAGTTGATCAGAATTTATATAATTTGAAATAGTATCATCAATTCTTTGAGTATTTATTGATGATGAACGTCTTATTGTCCCGTGAACTTCATAACCTTTTTCTAATAAAAGTTCTAATAAATAAGAACCGTCCTGGCCAGTTATACCAGTGATTAGTGCTTTCATTAAACACATTATAGTTAGAAAATAGTTGTTATTTTAAATATTTTTAAAATGGACATTAAGTTTATTTTTTATCTTATAGATAAACCTAAAATATCCATTTAATACTTTGAAAAACATTTTCTTTATATTTTCTTTTCTTTTTGCGTAGCTTAAATATTTTTTATCGATGTTTACTATTAATTGTTTTAGTTCTTTATTTTGTTTACCACATATTTGTTCTTGCCAGTATTGAAATTCAATTTGTTCTAAATTATCTACAATAAGATTATTTAAAAAAGACAACAACAAGTCTTCTGTAACATCAGAAAATTTTTCAACATATAGTATTGGTAATTTTTTAAACTTATTTAAACCAACCTGACTTTTTACAATTGGAATTGCGCCAAAATATAAAGCTTCCCAAATTCTATGTGTATCTATACCGTTTCCTTGAGGGCATAAAACAAAATTAGAATTTTTTAAATCATTCTCATATTCATTTAGTTCATTCTTATTGTTTATAATTTTTGCCCATTCATATTTTTGAAAATAAGACTTTAAACCACTTCTCAAACGTATATTTGTTCGATCTTCAAAACTTAAATATAGTAGATTTTGTTTTTCTTTATTAAACAAATCTGCGTCAATAGTGAGATTATTCTCTGCAAAAGAAAGACTTTTTTCATAACCATTTGAAATTCCAAGAGGTATAGGATGTAAACTTTTGTGATCATAATCTACATTGATTGAATACCACTCAGAAAACTGCTTGGGCAACTTATTAAAAATTCTCTTAGATACCCTTTCATCAGTTTGGTTTGTAATTAAAACTAGGTCATTTATATTTAATTTTTTTACATGATGAAACAAAATATCTAAGGAGGTATTTATACAGAAAATTATGCTTTCACTAGATATGCTTATCTGATTCTTTTGGTAACAAATATGAGAATTGTTTTCATAAAGAATATCAATATTTTCAGGGTTTAATTCATTAAATTGTTCTTTTGTTAAAACTTCTGAAAATACAAAATCTGCAATCCTTGCAAACTTATAACCGGTTATGTATTCTATTCTCAATCTAAAAACATCACTTTAAAAACTATATTTATTTAGTATATTAAAGTATTACAAAAGGATATAAAATAAAGATATTAATTTTTGGTTCTAATGGGTTAGTAGGTTCTAACTTAGTTGAAAGCTTATCTAAATCAAAAAATGTAACCCAAGTTATTCCATCTTCAAGAAAAGATACAAATTTATTTTCTTTAGAAGAAACAAAGAAGATTATTAATGAAATAAATCCAGATTTGATAATTAATGCAGCAGCAAAAGTTGGAGGAATTTTAGCAAACAACACCTATCGAACTGAATTTATACTTGATAATTTAAAAATTAATATAAATATATTAGAATCTATAATTCCATACCCAGAAATAAAGTTGATTAACTTAGGCAGTAGTTGTATCTATCCTTTAAGCGCTTCAATACCAACAAATGAAGAAAGTCTAATGAATGGTAAACTTGAGCCTACAAATTCGCCTTATGCAATGGCTAAAATTGCTTCTATTGAAATGGGAAATGCTTTAAAAATTCAACACGGGCATAAGATAATTAATTTAATGCCAACAAATCTATATGGACCTCATGATAAATTTGATTTAAAAAATAGCCATGTAATTCCTGGATTAATAATGAAATTTCATGAAGCTTTAATAAATAAAAATAAAACTATTCAAATATGGGGTACAGGTGAGCCTAAAAGAGAATTTTTATATGTAGATGATCTTGCAGGGGCAATTGAGTTTTTGCTTGATAGAGATTGGGAGTACGAATTGCTGAATATTGGCAGCGGAGAAGAAATCTCAATTAAAGATTTAGCATATTTAATTAAAGAGATAACTGGATTTACTGGAGAAGTGGAATTTGATACATCTAAACCTGACGGTAACCCAAGAAAATTGCTAAGTTCAGAAAAAATTAATTCTCTTGGTTGGAAATCTCAAATCTCCTTAGGTACTGGAATTAAGTTAACTTATGATTGGTATAAAGAAAATCTTGTCTAATTTTTTAGAGCTAAAAAAGTACCGATAAAAAAATAATAATGCAAAGGAAATTGGACTCCTTCCATGGAAACATCAAAAAACGAAGCTATCAACAATGGAATTATAAAGTTTACTATCCTGTAGTCTCCATTAACTGTTTTCCATTTCTTTATAAATAAATAGTGTAAAAATAAAAACATAACTAGAAGAGGAATGCCTCCTCTTGCATAAACATTTAAAAAATAATTATGTATATTTTCATTCATTCCGTCAGCACCCATTCTTCCAGGCTCAGATGCGTCAGTCATTGCCGGAAGAATTTCATTATATCCATAACCAAATAGATTTTTATTTTCATCATTCATGTCATTTAACAAATCTTGCCATATATCAAGTCGCCAATTTAATGTTCCATCAGTTGATTTCAGAGTTCCTTCATCAACATATAGAGAGAACAGAACCCCTATATAATTCCTTCTTACAAGTAAATCTTCTATATTGTCTTGAAGAACTGCTGTTTGAGATTTTTTTAACTCTTCGTTGATTAATGGATTTGATTTTTCAAAACTTAAATTACCATAAATATTAAATGTTGAAACAATAAAAACAATAATGGCTAATAATGTAAATAAGCTTGTTCTTAGTAAATTACTAATTAATTCTTTTCTAAGTGAAAACATTTCCATCAAGAAAAAAACAACTAAAGCAAGGAAAGACCCTCTACTTAAGTAAAGCAATATAGGCATAAATGCTGGCAAAACTATAAAGATAAAAAGATTGTTCCATTTTTTATTTTCAAAGTTGTTGTAATAAAATATTACAACCACCAAAACCATTAATATATCTGAAGCTTTGATATATTCAAACTTATCAGAATAATTTATAAAAAATGAACCAATAAATTTTGGATAAATACTTGATCCAAAAAAATAAATGATTGGCAACAGGACTGGCAAGAATGCTCTTAATTTTTCTACATATTTGTTATTATGTTGAAAATTTAACCCAAAATAAAAAAAAGAAATCATGCCAATAAAGGATGCTGCTTTAAAAGTATATGTATTTAAAATATTTGCTTGTGTCATTAAAAGTTGTAAAACAAAATAGAATAAAATAATTGAAATTAATCTAATCTCTTTACTTGGTTGATATTTAATAAAATAAATGGTGAATAAGAATAATGATAAGAACCCAATAAGAACAATATATTCACCTAATCGATAATTTAATATCCTGATTCCAACAAAAGATCTTGTAAATATTAGATTTAAAAATATTAAAAAAAATATTATCGGGGGAATCTTTGATTTAAGTTTTTGCATTTTAAATTTGTTATAAATAAATTCTAATACCTTGTTCTTTTATAGTTTCTTTGTATACAGTACTTTTTTAAGTTGAACTTGATATATTACTAGTTATTGCTTTATTAAAATAAAGCTTCTGTAGGTCTCCTTGCCGTGTTGAAATATTATTTTCTGTATTGAGTAGATAAAGAGGCTTTTTTATTTCATAAATATTATGTTTTTTTCTGTGAAGATCTAAAAATAATTTAAAATCTTGTGAATAATAATAATCTTCATCGTAATTTCCTATTGATATTAATAGCTCTTTTTCAATTGCCAAAGTGCCGTGTATATAAGGGTTTTTATATTTCATTACATATTTTTTTGATACCCAAGAGCTTAACCCAGGAATTTTTTTCTTATTTTTTTTATTAATTGCTCTAGATGTACATACTTTAAATTTAGATTTTTCAAGTATTTCTATTTGTTTTTCAAATCTATTAGGAAAACTTATATCGTCTGAATCTTGACGAAATATATATTTCCCTTCTGAATGATTAATTAAAAAATTAAGTGATTTCGTTAGGCCTAAGTTTTCTTTATTTTTGTAAATTTTTATTTTTTTTTCATCACTATATTTTTGAATTTTACTATTTGTGCCATCAGTAGAGCAATCATCTAAAATTAAAAATTCAAAATCTTGATAAGTTTGCTTTAAAATACTATCAATAGCTGCGAGTACGTTGTCTTCATCATTGTAAACACTCATTATTACACTAATTTTTTTTACCATTAAGAAACGCTCTCTTTAAATTTATCTATATAATTTTTAGTACTAAGCATTGACTCAATATGTTTGTAATTTTTTTTTGCTTGAGTCTGAACAATTTCTTTATGTTTAAGTAGTTTTAGTTTCTTTAAAAGTTCAATTTCACTATTTACTTTAAATGCAAAAGGATTATTCTCAGGAAAAAATTCACCTATTCCTCCACTTACTGGATAAACAGAATTAATGCCTAATTTGGATGCTTCTGACAAAAGAGTAGGCTGCCCTTCGTAAAGACTTGTATTTGTTACTACAGAATATGAATTTTTAATCAATGAAATTACATCAGAATTATCAAGCTTGCCAAGAAATAAAATATTTTGATTCTTATTGCTATCCTTTAATTCCTTTAACAGAGGCCCTTCACCAACTATTACTAGTTTTTTTTCATAATTTACTAGCAGCTTGTACGTCTCAATTAATTTTTTTATTCCTTTTTCTTCAGATAATAATCCTGCGTATATTAAGTAGCTTTTTGGTTCTAATCTAAAGCTGTGCTCACTAGTTTTTAAATCAATATTATCTATTGGATTTACTAGGGTTTCAATATTTTTTGCATCAAAACCTTTTTTAATTAAATATTTTTTTTGAAAAAGAGTTAAAGTTAAGACCTTACTTTTCTTTAAAATTTTAAAATATCGTTTACTGTAAACAATTAAAAATATTGACTTTAAATAAGAATCTTGGAAATACTTGTTAAAAAAAATATTATTCTTTTTAGTCAGACCACAAGCTTTACAAATATTTTCATTTTTTAAATGAGAAAATATCGTAATATATCTTCCACACTCAAATCTATAGTTATGTAATTTGATAATATATTTAATATCAAATTTGTTAAGAATCTTAAATACACCTAATGATGCCTTAAACCAAGTGTTGTGTATATAAACTAAGTCTGGTTTAAATGAATTTAATTTTTCAATTAATATTTTATTAGTTTTTGTATTTCTATTTATTAAGAAATAAATAATCTGTAAGAAAAAATTATCGATATCTTTATTGGTGAAATATAAAGTTTCAACAAGAAAATTATTTTTCAAAGCTGAAACTTCGCTTTCTACAGCAATATCTTCTCCACCAGTTATTCTATATTTTGTATGAATAACAAGAATTTTTTTCATTGCTATTAGAGTAATGATATAAATTTTATAAAAGAAAAATTTTCATTTATTTGGTAAAAAAGAAATAATTTTAAATATTAATGATTAAACATCATAAACTGAACGTTTGTTCCCAATAAGATCAATCTGAATGTGTCTATCAACTTGCTGGAAACTTGTTGGATCGTGTGTTGAGTTAATTACTGTTATGTTTTTATCAGTAAGAATATCTAATATTAAAGATTTTGAACTTCTATCAAGGTTTGATGTAGATTCGTCTAATAAGAGTATCTCAACATTAGACAATATTGCTCTAATAAAACCGACTTTTTGCATTTGACCAGATGAAAGAGAAGTATTTGTTACATTTCTGTTTAAAAGATTTTCATTTATTTCATCATCAAGCATAAATATCTTACATGCTTCTAGAATTTTTTTATTGTCAATTTTTAATGAATTACCATAAAGTAAATTCTCTTTTAAAGTTGTAGAAAGAATTAAAGGTGTAGGCCCTATGTATCCCAATTTTTCTTTAGCGATACCTATACTTCCGTTCTGATGTATAAGCATTCCTGAGATTAAACCAAGTAAGGTGCTTTTACCTGAACCATTTTGACCAGTTATAACTGTATGTGTATTTTCTTTTATATGTAAATTTAAATCTTCAAATATCCAACTTTCAGAATTTCTATATTTAAAATTAACTGAATTAATTTCTACATCATTCCCATTATTATTACGTTTGAAAATATAGTTATGCTCTATAGAGGAATCTTGAGTATCAACAGCTTCTCTAAGTTTTTCTATATGAATTTGTGAATTTAAAACCTTGCTAAATGATCCTGCAATCCCGCCCAGAGATTGGAACAGTCTTAAAGTAATAGCAATATAATCAAGAGTTATAAAATTAAAATTACCAAAATAAGCTATAAAAATTGAGAAAGTAAAAATAGTAATAAAGCTTGGGAAATCTGCACTTAATATACTATATAAATGATTCTTTAACTGGCCATCAGCAACTTGCTCAGAAGTATGTGCAAATTTTTCAAGTTCATCATCGTCCTTTTTCAGTATTTTAATTAAATAAATATTATCAATAACTTTTTGAATTTCTTCATCAGATTTTTTCTCAAATAAAAAAGTCTTATGCATATAATTTTTTGAACTAATTAATAACTTTTTGATAGGAAGTATTAAGACAACTACGCCAATCGAAAATGCAACAATTATTGGTGGATTGCTAAATAGTAGGTAAGCAAAATAAACTAGTGATTGAATTACAAAATTTAAAAAATTTGTTAAAGCTGAGTAAAAGAAAGAAACATGCGAAGTTATCTTGTTTATGTAAAAATATGCATCTGAAATTGAAAAATCTTTTTCTTTGAAAATCTGTGTCATTACATATACTCTTAAATTCTTTTCAACAGTTACCTCAAGAGTTTTCATTAAATATGTTTGTAATATCTTTGATGAATATCTAATTATGATTATTAAAGGTAATATAAATATATTGTCACCAATAAAATTAACGATATTCTCTAAAATTTCAAATGTCTCAAATTTTCCAGTTAAAAATAAAGTAAAAGCCAAAATAATAACAATATCTAACAAAACAGTAAGGTTAGAAGTTAAAATTATAAAGAAAATAATTAGCTTTTTATTAAGAGTTCCAGTTAATTTTGAAACATATAGAACGTCATGTAAAATTTCTTTTAATTTATTTATTCTATTTTTCATAACCTAAATAAAGTATATTTGATAGAAAATTCAATTGGTTATTTTTGTTTTAAATTTACTATCGTTGAAAACTATAGCAAAAATAAAAAATAGTAAGAAGATTGGAATTAGTGGGTATTTTATTGGCATTTTTTCTTCTGAAGTAAATAAATAATCAAGAATTATTAATCTACAGCCTGGATATGAAGATGTTGTTTTGTTAATTTTTGAATTTGAATTAAAACAGAACTCAGTATCTCGCTTGCTTTCGTTATCCAAAGGAAGGTTTGGTATTGATTTAAAGCAGTCAGGGCGGAACTCTTCTTCAATTCCACTTGAATGAATCATCTTAATTAGTTTATTTTCAAAAAAAACAATATTATTAATACTACATAGTAGAGAATGCTCATTTCTGGTTACAAGATAATCTGAATGTTCTTGAGAAACTGCTTTTGGATGTCCAGCTATAAAAAGAATTGTAATAATCCAAAGTAAAACAAATAATATTTTTAAATATTTTAAATGCTTTAATATTTTCAACATAACAAATAGAAACGTAATTGAAATTAAAAAACTGTAATAAAAAGTTTTATAAGTGTCACCGAGATTAGGGTTATAGTTATTTGAAGGGATTCCTAATGAATTTATAAACAACATAGCCATTCCAACTAAAGGCATAATGTAAAATTTTCTATTTTCCTTATCTTTATAAATTAAATAAGTTAAATAAAAATAGAAAATAATTGAAATTAAAGAAGAAAGTGCCCTTCTAATCGCATCTAAATTTGTGTCAAGTACACTACTTAAAGGTCCTTTGTATAAAATTTGTCTATCATTGTTAAATAAAAGGCTTCCTTCGCTTGTAAAAAGATCTTTTCTATTTTGTGAAAAATAATTTACATCATCATTAAACAATTGATTAAAATAATCACCAAATGAGTCCAGAATAGAAATGTTTAATATGGAGTCAGCATGTACATTAATTTCAGTATTAGAGTAAGTAAATTTTTGATCAGTAAAGACTTTTTTTATGTTTAAATTAAAGACTGAACTAAGTTTTGCCCTGTTATCATATTCCTCTTCATATTCTCTCTCAAATAAATTATTCCCAGTAATTAAATAATTTTCATAATGAAGGAAACTAAATAAGGAAAGAGAAATTAATATTAGTATTAATAACTTTTTTATCTGCAGTTTCTTAGCTAAAGGGTAGTAAGTAATTAGTAAATAGACGAAAGCCATGCTCCCAACTGAACCTTTTGATATAAATATCAATAATAAGAAAGGTATTGCATAATATAGGTTTAATATATTTTTATCATTCTTATATTTCTCTATAAAATATAAGACCCATGGAAAGAAAGAAAAAGCTATTATCTCTGGTTTCATTACAGCTCTCATGTAAATTGCTTGAGGAAAAAAATTTAATAAACATAGTGATAAGAATATTAAATTTTCCTCAAACCCTAAAAATTTAAGAAACTTATATAAACCATATAGGCCGATAAGGTAAAAAATCAAATTAATGTTTTGTATCGCATAGTTAAGAATTATCTCTAAAGATTTATGATCAGCAAAGAGTATATTCCTCTTGAATGGAATGGAAATTAAGAAATAATATAATGCTCCCTGGCCATATTTAATTTCTACATCTGCTCCAAGAAAGTAATTAATGTAATCGTAATACTTATTAAAGTCTACATTCCTAGGAGCGATGTAATATAAATTAATCCAAACTGTTGTAATAAATGTTGTGAACGTTAATAAAAACCAATTTATTATTCTTAATTTATTATTCTTAATAAAAAGCATGTTACCTTTAATTATTCTATTACTTAAATTTTCGAACAGTTGAAATAACTTAATTAAATGTTATTAACAATTAAATGGGTTAACATTTTTATATGCATGATATAAATTTAATTCATTACACAAAACTTGTGGAGAGGCTCCCAGTAATAAAAGAAGAATTTAAAAATTCAATTTTTCAAATAAAGGTAATTAGCGAGTTTGATAAGGAAGATTTAACTAAAAAGAATTTAAAAAAATTTGATACTGACTATATGTCACTAGGTGAAATATCTTGTTTCATGAAACACATGCATGTTTATAAAAAACTTATAACTAGCACTAAAGATTTCTCAATAGTAATTGAAGACGACATATTGTTAGAAGACAATTTTGATAATAAGCTAGCTAGGCTTCTGGAAAAACTCCCTAAAGATTTTGATTTTGTTTTCTTTGGCTCAAGTAAGCTCAATATGCATATTCCAATTTTTAAAAGAAGACTATTTAAAAATTTTTACAAAAAAACCAATGTTCCAACTGATTGGGGTGGAAATGGAATGACCAAAACAACTGATTCATATATAGTTTCTAAAGCAGGAGCAAAAAAAATAATAGATAGAGCAGAAAAAATAGATATTTTGGATGATGCTCTTGATTTTTGGTTAAATCAATCTGCAAGAGAGCTTGATTTAAATGGATATTGGTATGAACCAACATTTACAAAATATAATAAAAAATTTGAATCAAATCTTGCAACTCAATATAAAGATGTTCCAAGTAAGAACTGAAGCATAAGTAATAGTGCGTCAACCCTAATTAAATTACTTCTGTAAAATAAACATGTGTTAAAAAAATATATATCTAAATTATTTTCTATTTTTAATTTGTCAATTATAAAAAAAGATAAGTTAATACAAATTGATGTTGAAAGAAAAAATTTCCGCCATGAAGTTGAAAGATTGAAGTTTATTTTTCTTAATGAAAGAGTTAAAAACCCAAGAAAATTATACGATTACGTAGAAGTTACGGAATCGCAAATATTTCAAGATTTGTTTGTTTTAAATGAGCTTAACTTCAAAGAAGGTGGATATTTTATTGAAATAGGTGCAGCAAACGGTAAGTATTTGTCAAATACTTATTTATTAGAAAAGAACTTCAACTGGAAGGGGTTGGTTGTAGAGCCTGCAAGAATATGGGAACAGGATATTAAAAAGAACAGAGACTGCGATATCTCTAATGATTGTGTTTATAGTGAGTCGGATTTAAAAATCGAATTTAATGAAACTGAAAAACCAGAATTTTCAACAGTAAATTTTGATTTAGAAAAACAAGAAGATTCGCATGAACAATTGAGAAAAATTAATAATACAATTTATGAATTAAAAACTATATCAATTAATAATCTTTTTGAAAATTTTAATGTACCAAAAAACTTTGACTATCTTTCAATAGACACTGAAGGAACAGAGTTTGAGATAATAAACTCATTAGACTTTGATACTTATAATATTTCGATAATCACTATCGAACACAACTACACACCTAATAGAGAAAAAATATACTCTCTACTTAAAAATAATAACTATAAAAGAGTTCTTGAAGAATTTTCAAAATTTGACGATTGGTATGTAAAACAAAAATAACTTACAAAATTATTTTTTTAATAAAATATAAGCATGATTAACCTCTTTAATTTTATATTGATTCAAAAATTTTTCTAAGTTATTTAAATCATGATTCAAATCACTTGATCCTATAAATATATATTTTGGATTTAATCTTAATATTTCAGATGTAATCTCTTTAATCTCTATACTGATTGAAACAACCACATCAATATCTATATCTTTAAGCTCAGGATTATTTATATTTTCATAGATTTTAAATTCCTTTAAGTTTTTTTGATATTTTGCTACATCTTTTTTAGATATTTGTGAAAAATTATCAACACCTATTAATAATTCATCATCATAAATAAGACTTAGATACTGATGAAAATTTGTAATACCGCAAGGAAAATCTACAACATAATTTGATCCAATTTTACCCTCGTTATATAAATCAAACATTTTATCTAACACAAATATATTTGGTGGAAATAAATGAAAAGAATCTAACAATTTTTTACTAAGTGTTGAATTTAAACAAATAAAATAATCATTGTTAAAGAAACTGTTTAACTCATAGAAGAAAAAAGTAGAGTTAGCTGCATTTTTAAGGTGGTCAGATTCTTTAAATGAATTCTTTGAAACAATTTCAAAATCTCTTGTTTTTAAATTTTTTGGATATTTTAATTTACTAAATACAGAATATTTTTTTTTAATTGATTTAATAAAAATATTAAACCTATAGTTTTTAAGAAAAATATCATAATTTAAGAACTTATAACGGTTGAGTTTAAAAAGATTAATTATAAATAAATATATATATTTTATTAATTTATTATTTCTCATATAACTTCATTGAACATTTTATTGAACGCCTCAAAACCCTTTGGTATTATAAAATTTTGAGCTTTTCTATAAGCGAATTCAATATCAGGTTTTGCTAAATGATAATTAGGCATTTCAAATAAAGAATCTGGATTAAGAATCTCTGGAGCGACACCAACATTGGTTGATATTATTGGAGTTTTTGTAAGGGCACATTCAAATATTGACTGTGGTCCTCCTTCGTATCTAGAGGTAACAATATATAAATCTAAACAATTATAAAGTTCATTTAATTTTTCATTTGAAGGCATTTCAAAATAAGTAAATTTTATATTATTTTCCAACAACTTTGAAATAACATACTGCCTTCTTTTTCCTGCTAATAGTACATGTAAGTTCTTATGAGTTGTTTTTAACTCTTTCATTATTTCAATAAATCTGTCTGGCCCTTTTGATAGCTTAGGCGATTTTAAGTCTGAGCCTTCAGTATCTCGTTGGAATGACCCAACTAAATAGGATGAAAGATTAATATCATGCTTATCACGTAGCGATTTTTTATCATCGATCGGAAACCAAATATCTTCATTTATCCAGAAAGGGATTGAATAAATTTTTTTATTAGTTAATTTATTTATTTGTTTTACAGTATTCTTTGAAATAACATGATATGCGTCGACATAATGATCTCTATTTTTAAATTTTTCTTTTTCTTTTGAGTCAAATTTATGTTCATCTATATGATAAATTGAGCAAATTACTTTTTTTGAATTTAATTTTTTTAAAGACTTTTCTTTCCACTTCCAAGGAGCAATAATCCAAACTACGTCAGATTTAAAATAATATCGAGTGTATGGGTTTTTGTTAGTAATCCATTCTTTTCTCAATCTGTCAATAATCCAGTCTTCGTTGGCTTTATTTATGAAAATTTTAGAAGTTTTATTTTTTTTCATAGAATTAAATTTTACTAGAAAGAAGTTATTGTTTTTTTTAAATATTGAAAAGATTGGAGTTATAGAATTGGATAGAAGTTTGAATCAAATCGTATATATAATAATTAAGATACGTTAAGAAATGTTGTAAATACAATTTCATAATTATGAACAGCTGTAAAAATTGAAAATAGTAATCACTGGTGCATCCGGACAAGACGGAATGTTTCTAATTGACAATATTCTAAATAATACCGACGCTAAAATTTACGCGTGCACACGAAAGAAAAGCAACTTTCAATTTGAAAAATTAAAGTTTTTGAATAATAATTTTGACTCAACAAGAATGAAATTAGTTGAAATAAACTTTCAGGAATACAATCAAGTACATGAATTCATAAAAGACACTAGGCCTGATTTTGTTTTTAATATGATGGGACCAAGCTCTGTTTCTAAATTTATTGAGAATCCAGAAGAAATGACAAGTATTACTATCAATGGCTTTAAAAATTTAACTGACTCTCTAATAGAAACAAGAAATTTTTGTAATTTTTATCAAGCATCCTCATCCGAAATGTATGGTTACGATTCACCATCACCATTTAATGAGCTTTCAGAATTTAAACCAAACACAGCGTATGCAAAAGCTAAGCATTCTGTTCATTTAAAATCAATAAAATACCAAATGGAATACGAATGGAATATAGTATCTGGAATAATGTTCAATCATGAATCAGAATTTAGAAATAGTAATTTTTTGATTATGAAGTTAATCGAAAAAACTATTGAAATACAAGAAAATAAAAAAATAAAAATAGACCTCCCGAGTCTTGAAATTTCTAGAGATTGGTCATATGCAAAAGATATATGTAATGGGATTTTTCAACTTACCATTGATAATTTTTCAGGGTCATATGTTCTTGGGTCTGGGGTATCTACATCAATTAAAGATATCGCTGAATATATATTTAAAAAAGCAAATTTAGACTATAGAGATTTTATTAATCTTAATAATAAACAGTTAAGAGAGGGTGAGCCTATGAATGTAGTAAGTGATCCTGAAAAAATAAAAAAAGAAACCGGCTGGCAAACGAATTTAAATACTTTTGAAGTTTTAGATAGAATGTACGATTATAAAATATTAAACAAGACTTAATATATTCTTTTTTAATTTCTCTTTATCAATCTTAATTTCTGTAGAGTCTATGGTTCTTTCCCAATTTAATATATTAAAATTATCAGAAAATGTTAAGTCTCCATAAAACACAATTACGAAAGCTTTTTCCTCTTTGGAATAATTATCAAAATTTTCAATCTTGAATTTTAATTCTTGAAGTATTTTTTCTGAATTCCTATTTAGAATTTTTTGTATATTAATTGCAGAACTTTCATCATCACCAGAAAGTTCGTTGGGATAAAGAATTAAACTATCTAAATCATTATTAAATTTCAATAGCGACCTAACACACTCCTTTAAATAATCCATAGTGTGTATTTTATAGAAAACAATTAATTTTTTTTAGGAATAAAAATTTAATGGAAAGTGAGACAAGAAAGTTTCAAAATTATGAATATAAATTAAAACTAACAACGTTATTAAAGTATTGTAAATTTTTATATTTTGTTGTTTTAATTTTTCAAAATATATTGATGCGATAAACACAAGCAAGTGGAAACCTTGAATAATATATGTTGCCTTAATGCTGTCTCCTGTCGGAACTGGATAAGAAATAGCAAAAATTAAATACCCTATAAAAGTAGAAAGTATCGCTAGGTTTATATATTTAATTAAAAAACTAGATTTGTATTTTTTGTAGGTATAGATATAAAAAATAAAAATTGTTAAAAATGTAAATATTGAAAATTTATTAACTAAAGCAAAATAATCTCCAATAATAAGCTGATCTCTACCAGTAGACAAAAAACCAGAAGTAAATGAAAAATAACCCCAGTAGTCACCCCATAGGTCAGAATATAAAATAGAAAAAAATTGGTTATCTAAGTGGGGCCTGATTGGTTTATAAAATAAATATTTAAAATTTTCATAAGTAGGAAAATAAAAAGAAAGTGGTTGATTTGCTAAGGAAAAACTTGTGCGGTTCATATTAAATGCAATAAAACTATTAGTTTGCAAATATAAATTAATGTAGAACCACCCTGAAAGAATAAATCCAATTAACGCACTTGGAATCCAGATTTTTAAATATTCTAATTTGTTTTGTATTTGTTTATTGAAAAGTAATAATATAACTGGTAAAAAAAGTAAGAAACCCCATTGTCTACTTAATGCAATACCTCCAATAATTAGACCAAAATAGATGGAGATTTTTATATTGTATTTAAAATTATTTTGTTCTGTTTTCAAAATAAAAAATAGAAAAAGACTCAAAAAAAATAAAATATAGATTTCTCCTCTTATCATGGAAATAGTTCTGTAATTAACTGCAAGTAAGGAAATTAACAAAAGATAACTTGTATTAATAATGGTTTTGGACTTATTAAATATTTTTAGTGTTAAAAGATTAATATATATAATTACTAAATAGATAAGAGATTGGAATACTTGTGTTGCGTTGCCATAAATAGGCCTGCAGTCTTCAAGCAGATTATTGCTCTCTAATAAGTTTCTACAAATAACTTGAAATGCTGAAGGAATTAGATATCCAAATGGGGGGCTGAAAAATTCTCTTGTATCTGCACTAGTAGGTAATTCTATTCTCCTTGGAAGATATCTAGATAGATAATCTACATATGAATAATGTGCTTCTGCATCGTAACCTAAAATTGGTGAATAATGAAATATATTGTAAATTAATACATAAATAGTTGAAATTGATATACCAATAAATATAAATTTATAATAATTTTTATATATCTTCATAATTTAAAGTTAGCAAAATATTTAACTAGTTTATACCTATTGATTAATAAGCGTTAAATATTGGGAATGATGTAGAATTAGATAAGGTCAAATGGTTGTCTTTAAAAAAGATTGACAGTTCGATTCTGTCTATGCCCACTATGAGTAAAAATTTATTATTAACTGGCGGAGCTGGTTTTATTGGTCATCTAGCAATAAAAGAACTCTTACTAAATACTGATTGGAATATAACAGTTATTGATAGATTAAGTTATGCAGGAAGTTTAGATAGAGTAAATTATGTCTTGGAAGAACTTGATAAGGATACAAAAAATAGATTTCGTTTTTTTTATCATGACCTAAAAGCAGAAACTCACGAAGGAATAGTTGATGATCTTTCAGAAACTAATATTATTTTACACATTGGAGCTTCCTCTCATGTTACGAGATCAGTCAAAAATCCTTCTATATTTATTCAAGATAATATAGTAGGAACTTTTAATTTACTCGAGTTAACAAGAAGGTTGGAAAATCTTGAATTATTTTATTATTTTAGTACAGATGAGGTGTTTGGCCCATCTGAAGAAAATACAAAATTTCTAGAATGGGATAGGTACAATTCGAAAAATCCATATTCTGCAACAAAAGCTGCGGCTGAAGAATTAACTATTGCATATGCTAATACGTATTCTATTCCTTCCTTAATAACTCACTGCTCAAATGTTTATGGAGAAAGACAGCATTCTGAAAAATTTATTCCAAATACTATTAAGAAGATTCTTGAAGGTGAAGAAATACTCATACATACAGATAGTGAAGAAAAACCTGGCGATAGGTATTATATTTACAATGAAGACCTTGCAAAAACAATACTTTTTTTAACAAAAAACTTCGAAAAAGTAAAGAAAAAGGCTTTTGAAGTTCAAAATAAAGAGCCTACCAAAGTCAATATTACGGGATCTAGCTTAATTACCAATTTAGAAGTTGCTGACTTAATATCGAAAAAACTTAATAAAGAATATAGTTATAAACTCTTACATAAAGACCCTGATAGACCAGGGCATGACATTAAGTATGGTTTAGATAATACTCTTTTAGATAGCTTAGGAGGAGTATATGATAGAAAATTTGAAGAAGGCATTGATAAAACTGTTGATTGGTATTTAAATAACAAATCTTGGCTTTAAATTAATAAATCAAATAAAGTAAGCATATGAAATCGTTTACGAAAATTTTTAATTTCAAAAGTATAAAATGGTATCTACCTAAGCTTTACATAAAATTAAATAAATTTGCAGTATTCAATAATTATTCAATACTTTATTTCATAGGTGGTAAACATCACTTGCCTTTTGCAACTAATATTCATCAAATTTTATTTGGCATCTTATATACAAAGAAAAATAATTTTAATTTTTATTTCAATGGGACTAGTCAAGTTAATAAATTTTCGAAAATAAATAATAAATTTCATAATGTATTTAAATTTTTCAAAAAAAAATATAGATTTTATTATTTTGATAGACCAGAAACAAATTTTTTCAAAAGGTCTGATTTTTTAGACAATAAGGAAAATGATTTTCCAATTTCAAATAAGGATAAAAAATTTTATTATGAAAATATTCATGAAATTGCTAGGAACGAATTATTTTTTAATCTAAAGTTTTATAAAGATATTGAATTAGACAATAACACTTTGGTAATTCATTTAAGGGGCGGAGATGTATTTTATGATGACTGGCATAGTTTATATGTTCAAAATCCATTAAGTTTTTATTTAAAAATTTCAGAAAAGTTTGAAAATATAATAATTGTTACTGAACATATAAAGGATAACTTTATTTTAAAAGAATTAGAAAAAAGATTAGACCTTAAAATAGCTTCTGGATCTCTCGAAGAAGATACAAATATATTATTAAATGCTAGAAACCTGGCTACATCTGGAGTTAGTGCCTTCCCAATTGCTTGTGCTTTATTGTCTCAAAAGTTAGAAAACTTATTAGTTACAAATATTTATCTTGAGGAGCATTTGAATCCTAAGATGATTAATGAAAATTATGTGAATATAGAAAATTATAAAGTTAGCAATTATATAAAAATTGGAGATTTTAAAAAGAGTGATTATAATCTTAAGAGACTTTTGTCAGAAGATACAAGTGAGATTTTAAAACTTACTTAATTTTTATTTTTTTCTAAGTACAAACTTATTGAGTAGAGCTTCCATATTCTTAAAGCATTCATTCTTGTGTTGATTTGAAGAAGGTTCTTAATTCTTGATAAGTCTACAAGATCTCCAAGAACTGAAAAATTAATAGTATCAATAATCTCTTTTTTATTGTTGTTTACAAGTTTATTAATATCTATTGAAAATCCCATTTTTTTTCTGTCAAGAAAATTCCTATCAAAATCTGAGGATAAATATTTTTTAATTATTTTTTTGGAGGAGTATTGGCCATTATTATTTAAATTATTATGGCCCACAACATATTCAAACAATCTATGGTCTAAAAACGGAGATCTAACCTCCAACGAATTTAACATAGAAGAACGATCGATTTTTTTTAACATCATTTCATTTAGGAAAAAATCAAAATCTGTAATCATTAAAGACTTCCAATTTTCTTCTTTGTTTTGTAAATAAATTTCATCAAAACTTAAATGATTTTCTATTTTCAATAATTTCATGAGTTTTTCATCTCCATAATATGATGAGAATGCAACCTTCCAATTACTAGAATTCTTTAAAATATTATTTCCCGAACCAAAATTTGCTGGATAATAATTAAATAAAAAACTTATTAATCCTTCCGGGTATCTTTTAGTTTTATAAAAGTTCCCATAATGTTCATACCCTGAGAGTAATTCGTCTCCTCCGTCCCCAGAAAGTGCTACTTTAAATTTTTTTGATATTTTATTTGAAAGAATAAATGTTGGTATGATTGAAGGGTCATAAATTATATCATCATAGCCTAAAATTATTGACTTAATCTCTTCAAAAGGAATGTCTTTATCAATAGTTTCATAAATATGATTTGTATCGTATTTCTTTTTAACTTGTTCCATGAATTCGGATTCATTATATTTCTTAGAATTTGTAACCATGGAAAATGTATTAATATTATCACGATTTTCTTTTATAGCTTTGATTACTGCTGTTGAGTCTAGTCCGCCTGACAAAAAATTTGAAACAGGAACATCGCTTTCTAGTCTTTTTTTAACACTGTCTTCAAATAAATCAATAAACTCTTCTTCTATAAATTTTTTTTCATTTATAAAGCTAGGTAGATACCAATACTTTTTTTTCTCTACGCTAAATTTATCTTTATTAAATGAAACTTTGACAAATTCTCCCGAATTAACACTTGATATTTTTTTATAAAAAGTATTTGGTGTAATTGACGTACCAAAATTAATATAATTAACAATTTGTTCTTCATTTATTTCATAATTATTCGATAAGTTTTGTATAGATAGTAAATCTGAGCCAAAATAAAAACCATTTGTATCGATACTAAAATATAAAGGTTTTTGACCAGCTCTATCTCTAATAAGATAATACTCATTATTTTTAATATCGTAAAAAAATATAGAAAATTGGCCATTGATATGATCCAAAAATTCTAAACCATAAAAAGAAAGCCCTAATAATAAAGTTTCTGTATCTGAATGTGAAGAATTAAAACGTAAATTATTTTTTTCTAATTCTTTTCTTAATTCTCCATGATTAAAAATTTCTCCATTGAACATAATTAGCGTATTAAATTCTTCAGAATACATTGGTTGTGATGCCTTATTAGATAAATCAATTATTGAAAGCCTATTAAATATGAGATTATGAAATAGTTTGCTTGATTTGAAATTTTTATTACTTATTATTACTTTTTCATCTGGACCTCTACACTCAATTCTTTCATTACAACTTTCAATAGTGTCTTCTGAGATTCTATTAAAAGTAGCTGAGCCTAAAAATCCGCACATAATTATATATCTTTAATTATATTGTTTAATAATCTATGACAGTTGTGAAATAAAGAAATTAACAAATATTTTATTTTCTACTAACTTCTCAGTTTTCTAAACTGATAAATTAGATTTGCTAAAAAACTTTTAAATATTAACAAAAAATTAAAATAGTTTAAAAATCTATAGATATACATATAGAGCCCTATTTTTTTAGTGTCCAATTTTGGATCATAAATTGATTTCATTATGTCTAAGTAGCTTTCACACATTAATTCAGAATTATAAGGAAAATTTTCATTTTTTTTATAATAAGAATCATAATTTTTATAAATCTCTTCAAATTTTTCATTTAAATTATTGATTTCAAATTCTATACCAAAATTCTTTTGATATTCAGGTATGCCTCCACTATTTATATATAAAACAGGCAACCCACAGAGAGAGGCTTCTATTTGATGATTACCTGATGGTTCATTTAAAGAGCCTGTAATATACAAGTCGTTCGCTTTAAGCTCTTCCGATAATTTGATACCACTTAATGGTTTTTTATAACTTACGTTTTTAAAACTAAAATTTTTTGGTAAATTACCAACATATGTAAATTCAAATTTTTCACTAAAATTAGATTCATCTAATAACTTATCTATATAACAATAGACGTCGAAACCTTTGTTCCAATTATTTCCCCAATGATGAGTTATGATTTTAAGCTTTGAAGAATGATCCCAGATTTTTTTGTTTTGTTTATTAAATATATTTTTATCTGACCCAGACATTACTACACTCGAATTCACTATATTTATCCCACTTTCTCTGTAGAGTGTTTCTATCCATGAGCTCACATATATAGTAAAGTCACAC
>CETB01048602.1_pt1 | contig 24500 bp, 19 predicted proteins | sample 356381 | NCBI WGS metagenome assembly CETB01 (sample SAMEA2622545, study PRJEB7988) | marine metagenome | biome: marine biome (ENVO:00000447); feature: deep chlorophyll maximum layer (ENVO:xxxxxxxx); material: "saline water (ENVO:00002010), including plankton (ENVO:xxxxxxxx)" | depth 155 m | reverse complement strand
GACGCAAATGATTTATACAGGGCTGGAACTGAAGAATACAGTTTTGTTCTGCATATAGACTCTCCTAATGGAGTTGTTTTTAATCCCAAAGCTGGCACACATTTTTATCTTAATATAATGTTTGGTGGTCGTGATGGACATACTGTAGGAGGTGTTTATATATCTCCGCATGAGTCATACAGCAACGACATAAATCAAACAAGATATAAGGAAGGCACTAAAGATCATAAAACTTGGAGTAGAGGGCAGAGGTCAAAACTAAACACAGCTCATAGAAATATAGAAAATCTTTTTTCTTTACTAGAGGCTACAGATAAATATGGAGGAGAGGATGGTGTTGATTTAGGTAATTTTATTATTTTTGAAACAGAAAACAGTATAAAAAATTTATATCCAGAAGCGGTTACAGATGGAGTTATTGACTACAATCATTCTAGTATTCCAGCAAACCTTAAAGATTTTCCTCAACATAAAGAATTTCTCTTATCACTAAATGGGATAGAGACAATTCAAGATGCAAAGGTTATGATATATAAATATAACAAAAATTTAGGTTTATAAGTATGGCAACAGAAAAAGACCTAATTATATCTGATAAAGAAGTTAAAGCTGACCAGGCTTTAGAAGCTAGAGATACAAAAGTTGCTGATGCTAAACCTTTTAATGAAGCATTATTTGATTTAATGAATCCAGTAGATGATATGACTACTGACATAGAAGATGATGTAGAGACAGATTTTACACCAGTAGATACAAGTGGAGAAGAAATACATTCTGATAATTACTACACAGAAAAATTTAAAAACGATTTAGGGTTTGGAGTTGGTAGAGATACAAAAATGTCAACACCAATTTTAGGTTTATACGACAAATTAAATATTTTCAGCAAAGATTACAAAGGAAAGTATGCTCCAGAAGAACTAAAAGGTCAGTTTAGATTAAGAAACGCATTAGGAGACTTAGCAAGAATTGTAGATAGAACCGCTATTAGTGGTGTTACAGGTATTAATAATACTTTGAATGACATGGTAAGGATGGATATGCCTGGATTTATGGCAGAAATGCTAACAGGGGATGTAGTTGGTGCTAATGCTTTGGCAATGAAAGCAATAAAAGCTGGTATAGATAAAAAAAGTTTGCCAGAATTTTTTAAAAAACTTGGCGATATAAATAACAGAATGAGCATAGCAGATGCTATGGGTACAGGACTTATAAGTAAAAATATATTCCAAGATATTGCAGATAATAAAGATCCATTCCAAATAAAAGACGATCCTGACTTTGAACCTATGAGTGGTCAAGACAGATTGGCTGGCGAAAACTGGGGATTACTTGGCGGTAAAGGTGCATCTTTTGACGAACTGGTTGGCGGTTTTCCAGTTATAGATACTGGCAGACCATTAGCTGATATGGGGTCAACTTTTGCTGGAGAAGTAGCACCATTCTTTTTAACCTTTGCTGCTGCTAAAGCATTAACTCCTGGACTACCAGATGAATATGTATATGCTGCAAACGTATTTAAGAAAGCTAAAGCTGCCTCTCCACAGTTTGCTAAAGCTATAAGTTGGATGAAGGTTAATATGCCAAGAGTAAGCAAGGTAAGTAAGTTTGTAGCTAAAAATTCAGTAGAAGGAGCAAGAAATTCGCTTATAGCAGAAACTATTTTAGGAGATCCATACCAACCTTCTTTAATGGATAATTTATTACCAGAAGGAATTAATAACAACGCTAGATTAAATGATTCATTTGTCGAAGCAAAAATAAAATCATTATTTGTAAATGAAATAATTAACGGAATACCTATGGGTGTAGCGTTTGGAGCTGGAGGTAAAGCGTTAAACTTAACAAGAAAGTTTGGTCAAGGCGGATTTAAAGGAGCTTTTCCAGGGCAATTTCCTACAAAAAATACACAACTTGATTTGTTAGATAAATCTATTGGAACTAAAACTGCGGAAGATTATGGGTATCAAATTGCTGAAAATTATTTGCGATCAATAGTTGACTCTGCGGAAGCAAGAATAATTAAGCCAATGGTTAACTATTTAAGCAAGTGGAAAATTTTTGAAGCAGCAATAGATAACGCTGATAATTTAAAGAAAGAATATGACGCAATTGAATACTACAAAAAGATAAGAGCAAAATTAGACGCAGATGAAAAAACTAAAGGTAATCAAGAAAATACAATAGAAGCTGAAACAATAGAAGAACAACAAACACCTCAGCCAAAAAGAGCATTAGATGGAAAGGTTAGGCAACCTATAAGAATAGGAGAAGTAGATGAAGATGCACCTGGAAAAGATTTATTAGGTTATTACAAAAAAGAAGGAGAGATAAAAGATCCACAATGGGAAACAGGATATACAGAACAAAAACAAGTTGATCTTGAAACTGAAGTCAAGAAGTCACAGAATATAGTTAAAAAGGCTGCAAAAGAACTTGGCGAAGCTACCGAAGAATTTGTAGCAGAACAAAAAATACAATCACAAATAAGACCTGACTCGGATAGAGGATTTTCTAATGAGCTAGGTACAAGCGTTGGGTTAGCTGCTCCTACTGCTGGAGAAGTTGCAAAGGTTAAAATTACTGACTTAACAGTTCGTCCAGATGTATTTCAAGTTAAATCAGAAGGTAAATTTAACAAGAAAGGGGTAAGTGGATCTCTTAAAGAAGCTAGTACTTTTGATCCAAACTTAGCTGACTTGCTAACAGTATGGAGAGATACAACAGGAGAAATAGGGGATGTGGGTAAGGTCTATATTGTTGATGGTCACAATAGATTAGACCTTGCTCAAAGATCAGGAATAGGAGAAGTAGATGTAAGGTTTGTAGATGTAGCAACAGTTAGAGAAGCACAAACAATATCAGCTTTAAAGAATATTGCTCAAGGCGCATCTATCAAAGGATCTATGACCGCAATAGATGTTGCATTGTTTATGCAAAATAGTGGAGAAACATTAGAGTCGTTAGCGCAGAAAGGTATTACTTTAACAAATACATTAATGATTGAAGGCACTCAGCTTTCAAGATTACCAAGAAATCTTTTAGATAAAGTTGCGACTAAAGAACTTCCATACAATAAAGCGTTAGCGCTTGGCTCAGTAGAAGGAGCTAGTGTTGAATCAATTAATTTTGTTTATAGTAAATTTGCTAAAAATACAAAATTTAGCGCAGATCGAATCAGACAAATAATGCTTGCATCTACTAGAGCAGTAGAAACAGTTACGGAAGGCACTTTACCTGGACTAGAGCAATGGTCAAAAGAAAATAATTTACCAGAAATAAGCGCTATAGCTGAAGCATTTTTAAAAACACTTAGAACAGAAATAAGCGGTTTAAGAGCTGTAACTCAAAAAAATAAAAAAGCTGCTATTGAAAAAGTACAAGGAAACAAAATTGCTTATGACGATTCAGTTGATAGAAGGCTTGAGGCAGAAAGACAAGTTGAAAGGTTTGAGGGTTTAGCATATACAGTTTCAGATACAAACAGATTAATTAACGAGTTAGCTACTCAAATGAAAGCTAATAAAATTAGCGCAAATCAAATAATAAAAAATAACTTTGAAACAATAAAATCAGCTATGGCAGGGGATGACGCACCTCTAACTAAGATTGAATCAGAGCCAGCAAGAGTACAAAAAGAAGTTGATGCTAAGTTAAATGAAAAAGCTAACGACCTTTTAAGAAACGAAAAGCCTGAGCCTATTAGCAGGGAAGAAGTACAAAAAGTTGTAAATAAAGAAAAAGAAGAACTATTGCAGGGATATTCAGAGCAAGAAATTTTTGACATAGAAGATGAATTAGTAGGTAACAATGGTTCGTTAAACAAAAATCATTCAAAGATTGGAGAAACATTAAAGAGTACTGTTACTAATGCTAATAAGAAAAAATTACCTATAAGTACAAGAGGTGGTTTTAAATTTAAAGAACTAGGGGATGTAAGTAGAGTAACTTTTGCTGATATGTGGAAGATATTAAAGGTTAGACATCCAATGACTTTAAGGTTTGATAACGAAAAATGGGCTGGTACTGCAAAACCTAGATATGGAAAATATCAAATAGAGTTTGCTAATGATATTGATAAAGCTATATATATTACAGGTAATAGATGGAACAAAAAACCTTCAGCTAAAGACGGAGAATTTCGTGCGTTTTTAGAAGAGGTTGGCATACCTTCAAACAGACAATATGAAAGTTTTATAAAAATAAAAAACCAATTAAAAGAATTAGCAGCACAAGATCCAGAGGACGGAGTTTTAATATTAGAGAATAGTAGAGCTTATGAATATTCGATAGAAGCGCCAATAGCAACTAGAGGCGGAAAAATGTTAGGAAATGGCAGATTTACAATTATAGGAAACTATACTGACGAACGAGGTTGGGTACGAAAAGATCCTAGATATAAACCAGAAATGTTTGACAAAAATTTAAAGAAAGGGGATTTCGAGCTAGATGATTTAAGAGAAATAGAAAATGAAAATGTAAAGAAAGCAAACAAAAAACTCCAGGATAAATACAACAAAGAATACAAAGACTCGACTAACCCTAAGAATTTTGATCCACTTGATCCTAAAAATAATGAGCAATTAGAGTTTGCGTTGGAAGATGATATATATACAAACATGGGTAACGATCATGTTAATGCTGACGTAAATCTTACTGAACAGCAAGCGCAAGAATTAGTTGATATAGCTAGAAAAATAGCTGGTGCGAACGTCCAAAACTTACGTCTTGTTGATGCTATTGAACCTAAAATAACTGCAAAGGCAGCAGCCGACTATGGTTTACCTCCTAGCGCAATAGGTAGAACTGGTAGAGCTAAAGGTGTATTCAAGTTTGGTTCAACCCCTGCAAAAGATTTAATAATTCTTGCAATGACTTATAAAAGTCATTTTATAAACTTTGGATCAATGATGCAGACATTGAGACATGAATCATTCCATAGAATACAAGATAGATATTTAACTCTTAAAGAGCAAAGACTATTAGATAGTCCAGCAGTAGATAGACAGTTAAGGGAAATAGTCGCATCTTTCTATCCTAAACATCAAAAATATTTATTTGGTGCTAAAAGAATGAGTGAAAGAGAAGTCCAGGCATTTGCTTTTTCAGTATTTGATGAACTTGATTTTGCCAAAGAACCTACTTGGCTACAGCCATTTAGAAAATTAAAAGAAATTGCAGAAAAAATAAACAACAAACTTTCGGGTTATGGCTTTAAAACTTATAAAGATATATTTAGAGACGCACAAGCTGGAAGATTAGCAGAAAGAACTCCTAGACCTTTTCGTTTTGCAAAAAATATACCAGGCAATACAGCTCCAGAACCAGCTAGTTTTGCATTAAATCCAGATGAATTTACAGAAAACCTAGAGACTATAAAGGTTGCAATAAGAGACGGAGATATGACTATTGAAGAAGCAATGGACGGATTATATAGAAGATTAATAAATAGAAAACTAAATCCAGATGGCAAAAGATATATACCAACTAGCGAAGCCGATTTAATTGCTACTAATAAAGCATTTGAAACTAGCTTGTTTGAACTATTAGGAACAAGAGAAGATGCTACAAAAGTGCCTTCTTTTACTATGGAAAACATGAAAAGATTAGGCTTGCAATTAATAACAGAAAGTAATTTTAGAACAGATGAAATATTGGCTTTGCACAAAAAAGCAATGAGAGGAGATAAAAACGCATTGCAAAAACAAGTCGCCCAAGCAGCAATAATTTTACAAAGAGACGTACAGATACAGCAAATGAAAGAAGTAGCGTTAGATATAAAATTAAACCCCAACGATAGTACATCAAAATCATTATTAATATCTTTATGGGAAGATGCAATGAAAGTAAGCGTTGCAATAGCTGAGGTTAATAGACCCTCTGCGCAAAACTTAAGGATGCAGCAAATGGATTTCTTGGGCGGTCAAGAAATGTTTATACCTCCATATCAACATATAGAAGTAGATGTAGCTACAACAAAAACAGGTACAACAGCTCTTGAGAAAGGAGTAGAAGAAGCTGGATTAGTCCAAGATAAAGGATTAGGAAAAGGTACATATTTTAAATCTATGGACGGAGGAGAAGTCCGAGAAAAAAGTACTTATGTAGATGGAGTCGTAAATGCAGATATTATGATTCTTGATTTAACTTCTCAAAATAAATCACTTTCTAAGTTATTACAAGAATTAAACATAGAAAATGTTGGTGCTGTTTTAGATGGCAAATTAACTGCTGAGCAGAAAGGAGCATTAGCTGAATATTTAGCTTCTAAGAAATATCAAGGAATTAGGGTAGATGGTACAGAGTTTGGTCAACCAGGCGACATTATTTATGTTCCAGACAGTAATCAAGCTAATAAAATAATTAACTCAAAAGCGCAGATACAAGAAGGTTCAGATCCAGCAGATATACCAGAACAGCAATCTATTCCTGGTGTATTTAAAAAAGCTGTATTAGAACAAGAAAATATTTTTGAAAACTTAATGAGTAAAAAGGATTATGAAAGCGTTATGAATAACAAACCTACAAAAAGAGCTAGAGAAATTATGGAAATTATTGCTGAATCACTTTATTTATATAAAGACAGAACTAAATCAATGAATAATTTTATGACTAATTTTGCCAAAGGTTTAGACAATGTAGGTAAAGGTCAGTTAACACAAGAAAAAATTGCTCAAATAGCAAGGAATGGTATTTTCTTGAACTCTGCAACACTTGGAAAAGTTTTAGGAGGTAGTTTATTTAGAGCTGTTACTTTACCTTATTCACAATATATGGGAGCTGGAAAAACAAAACGTAAGGCTTTAGCTGCTGGAGATATGGATGGAGCAAGAATGGCAAGAATGAGGCAGCAATTAAACTTGACTATGTATCTTAGATATTTTGTTCATTCTGCACACGCTTTTAGGTTGGCTTTATCTGCTGTAAAGCATGATGAAGTTTTTGGAAATATTAACAGAGGCTATTTCGAGGCAGATGGCTATAGAAAAAGTAAAAATCCAAATAAACAACCAAAAATAAGAAGATTTGATGATTATGTTCAAGAAGAAATAGATGACGAAGCAAGGAGAATGTTAAGTGGAGGTAAGGGTGTAGCTAAACATTTAACAAATCCAGAAACAAATCCAGTAATACTGGCAACACATTATTTAACTAAAGGAGTTAAAACTACTTTTGGATCAGGAGCTTCGAGAGTTATGAGTGGGTTAGATACGTTAGTTGGTATGACAGTTGCACCTTCCTATGAATATGCCAGGCTAATGGAACAAGAGTTATTCCAAAAAATGGCTCAGGGATTTGATATGCACGACCCTAGAATATTTAATGAAGCGCATAAAAAAGCAGAAGCAGCATTAAATAGATCATTGGCAGATGTAGAAATGCCAGATGGAAGCGTAATAAAAGGTGGATTTATGGATAGTGTTCACGCAAGGCAAGCTGTTGATTATGTAAACTTTACCGACAGCATAGAAGTTGACAGAAATGAAAGAACAGTTGAATACGGAATAAGAAGGGCGCAAGAAAAAGGATTAACACAACCAGAAGATATTTTAGAATTTGCAGAGCAATACAGAAATGACGCTGATTTAAACAATTTAGAATATTTTACTAAAGCATCTGAACCTACTAACGATCAATTTAGAGTTTTTGGAAAAGGTCTTTCTTCTACTGAAACAGGTTTTGACGAGCTTGGTCAGCAAATTTTAAATTATCCTTCAAAAAGAATACATAAAGCTACAAGAGCAGTACCGCTTTTAGGTGTCGTATTCCCAACAAACAGAACTCCATTAAACTTAGTAAAAAGTGCATTAAGGCATTTGCCTTTACCAACTAACAGATTGGTAGATAGTTATTGGAGAGATATAACATCAGAAGATTTATTCCAAAGAGAAAGAGCTATAGGAGAAATAGCTACAAGTCAACATTTATTTGCGCTAGGTATTGGAGCTGTAGCTACAGGACTTGTTGAATTTAGTGGCCCACAAAGTACAAACCCTAACAGAGATAGATTAAATAGATATATGCACAGACCTCCAAACGCAATAAGATTTAGAACTCCTGGAAGTAATGAATGGTCAGATTGGTATTCATTGGATATGTTTGATACCGCTAGTTTCATTTTTGGTTCAATAGGAGGATATGTAGATGCTATAAAACGTATGCCTAGAGACGATCAATTTGAAATACCATATACAGAAAATGATGAAATTGTTTACAGCGATAAGGCTCAGGAAGCATATATTATTGCTAATGCTCATACTTTAAGAAGATTTGATGGCTACACAGCAGCTAAAGCTATAGGGGATACTGTTAAAGAAAATACTGTTGGTTACTTTAGAAAAAGTGTTATGGCTAATATTGGTAATTTTTATGATTTAATTACAGAATTAATGCAAACAGAAGAAAGTGGCAACCAATATATACATACTGGTAAACGCAATATGCTTGAAACAACTATTGCTCGTTATATGAAAATGCCATTAGCTTTGTTAAGGCAAACAAGAATTGGATTTGATAATAAAAGATACTTAATAAATGAATCGGTAAATGCAACAACAGGAGAAAGAACCTGGTACGCAACAGCATCCGACCTGGCAACGGAGTTATTAAGTGAAATACCTGGATTACAAAATCTATTTGGAACACCAGAACTAGATCCTATTTATGGACAGCCAGTAGAATATGACTATGCCTATGGAGCTGAAAATATTAAAAATCCTCTTTTAAGATCATTAGTAATGAACATACATCCATTGGCAATGTTTAGACCAACTAAAGAAAGAAACGGAACTGTTTATAAAGAGTTATCCAGGCTACATGGTTTTGGTGCATACCCAAGATTTAGTACAAGAACTAGCTTAGGCATTAAGGGTTATGTAATGAGTAACCAGGAATTTATGGAGTTTAGAGAATTAATGACTACTCTCAAAGATCCAAATGGAAGTGGCTTAACTTTTGCGCAAGACCTGGAAAGATTAATTAATAGTGATGCCTACAAAGAATTACCTGACTATGATCCAGAGTTTGACGCAACTGGTCTGCCTAGAAATATAGTGTCAAAACGTGCAATGCTGACAAAATTATATGCTATAGACCAATTAGCTAAAAAATACAGGGATGCAGCAGTAAGATATTTTATTAATACAAAACCATATTTGCAACATTTACAAAATGAAAATAAGATATTAAATAAAGAAGTAGCACAAACTACTAATGATTTCCCCAACCAAGTTGAGGCTTGGCGATCTATAGTAAATTCAGACGTTAGAACAGGTTAATGCCTTTTGCTCAATTCCAAGGTTCTGGAGACGGAACTACAAGACAATTTCAAATTCCTTTTCCATACGTTAAAAAGGATCACATTATTGTATCTTTAAACCAAATAGCTAATACTAATTTTGTATATATAAACGACACTACTATTGAGTTTGCACCTCTTAACTCTGTAGCAACTAACGAGCAAGAAACCACAGGCGCACCAAAAACAGGAATAGAAATATTAATTAGTAGAGAAACCCCATTGCTTAATGCCCTGGTGGATTTTGTGGATGGTTCGACATTAACAGCTAGTGACCTCGATACTGCTGTATTGCAGTTATTGTATGGACTCCAGGAAGCAAAAGATGATACTGACGCTGGTATTAACTTTACACCTGTAGGATTAGACGCAAGTAACAACCCAATAATTAATGTTCAAGACCCTACAAATCCACAGGATGCTACGACTAAAAGTTATGTAGATGATAATATTGCTGGTTTTCTTAAGACAGATGGCTCTGTGCCTATGGTCGGAGACTTTAATGCTGGTGGTAAGAAAATAAAAAATGTGGAAACAGCGACACTAGATACAGACGCAGTTAATTTATTACAACTTAATCAAGGTATATCTACTGCAAATACAGCTCAAACAGCAGCAGCGCAATCGGCAGACCAGGCTGAAGATTATAAGGATGAAACTAAAGTATTTAGAGACGAAGCTGAGGGCTTTAAAGATAGTGCTTCAGCTTCAGCAATTACAGCAGTTAACTTAGCTCGTAGGTCAATATTTGTAGGTTTTAAAAAGCTAAGTGACGGAACATTGCAAATGACATATAATGAAGCCAACGATACTACTGTTTACAAAGCAGAAGATTTCGTCCAAAATGGAGGTAGTCATGCCTACTTTTTAGGCGAGGATGTATTATCCACTACTGCTCCAAATGCTCCTAAGTTTTCCATTAACAGTAATGGGCATTTAATTCTCGAACTACTTTAATTATGGCACAAATTGATTTAGGAAAACTCAAGTTTACTTGGAAGGGTAACTGGACTACTGCAACCGCATACGAAGTTGATGACATAGTTTACTTTGAAGGCACAAGTTATCTAGTAATACTACCTTTAACTAATGCTCAAAATACTGCACCTTCGCAAGACAGTACCAATTATACTCAGATGGCATCTGGTCTTAATTACAGGGGAACTTATTCAATAGGGCAAGGCTTTAAAAAAGGAGATATAGTTCAATACAATAACGCAACTTATATTTATCAAGGAGCTACTTTATACTATGTTATTCCTAGTAGTAGTAACCCTGCTGCTGATTCTAATTTTGCTACTTTAGTTAATGCTCCTAGTGCTGATGTCTTGACTACATCTGGAGACTTACTTGTAAGAGATAAAGATAATACAACAAATACCAGGTTACCTGTTGGAACTAAAGGTCAAGTCCTAAGAGTCAAGGAAGCACCAAACCACGATATACCAAACGATACAGTTCTTATATATAACAGATTAGTCGTAAGTAGTACCCATACTGCTACTTTGCTGCATGGCACAAACTACCCTCCATACGAAACTAAAACTTATGCGGTTACTGTAGCTAACAGTAAATTTTATTTAGATGGTGTCGAGGCTCCTTATATATATCTAAGAGCTAACTCTGTTTATATCTTTGATGTATCTGACGCTTCTAACGTAACGCATGAACTAGATTTTGCGGTCAGCATATTTAATGGCTCAGTACCTTTATCAACACAGGATGGTGGTTATGTTACAAGGGCTGGAACTGTAGGAAGTGCTGGTGCAACTGTAACTCTTAAGATGCCTCCTTACGCAGCAATGGTAACTGGATATTACTGTACTGCTCATAGTGGTATGGGTAGCACTATTGACTCAGGACATAACGGAAGTAGTGGATATGGAGATTACTCAGGCAATGTTAATTTACCAACTGTTTACTCTAGCGTAACTCAGCAAGGGCCAACCGCTAGAAAACTTGTTAAAGGAAAAAGCTATACATTTGAATTTCCTCCTACTGCTGCTAGTAGAAGTTATGCAATCAAAGATTCAAGTGACGGAGCTTATAACCCATATACAGTTGGAGGTTCATTCTTAACTGGTGTCAGCCCTGTAAACGTACAGACATCCCCTACTGCTGGAGGATTCTTTACCTTTACTGTTCCAGAAACAGTACCAACAACATTAACAATAGAAGATTATAGTGGCGGTACAGATGGACTACCTTTATTTCCTATTGACAGAACATTTTTACCTTCTTATACAGGTGGAGATTTTGAAGAAAGAAGTGTTCTTGCTTCTATAAAAGAAAACTATCGGGATGCAACGTCAGGAATATTGCAGTTTAATAATTTCCCTAACCAGGCTGGTAATACATATACAGAGTCTATTAAACCTTTACCAGAATATTTAAAGAAAGTTGGTCGAGGCTATCAGTATGGTTGTAACTCTGGAATGTACAGACAGGGTGGATATATAGGAGGTAGGGAAACTTGCCTCTGGGGTAACTTCTATCATGATGGTAACGACTATGTATATGGTGGAGGTATTGGAATAGACGGACAGGATGCTGGTCAAGGGTCTAGGTGGCATCCACATAAAGGAAGTAAGGTACAAGGCTACAAATTAAGACAGGCATTAGCTGGTAATCCAGACTATGCTCATTTACTTACAGATTTAAATGGTAACGACATTGGGTTGCTAGATGAAAATGGAAACATAAAGCATAGATTTCCTAGAGTTTTACAGGTTCATGGCAATAGAGCTATTAAACATCATTTATGTGAAAATGGCATGGTCTGGTTTGGTGGCTACAACGGATATGGACCTATGGGGGATGGAAGTACTAGAGATAGAAATACTGGTCAATGCCCTATGAAATGGTATGACGAAAGTACATCTGAATTAAAAGGTACAAGCTATCCAAAGATTAAACAATTTGCTTGTACTCATGCTCATACTCAAGACACCAATAGTAACGACTATGGTTCATGGTATGCAGTAGATACAGAAGGCTATCTATATACTTGGGGTTACAATGGATATGGTCAACTAGGTAAAGGAAATACCACTCATATTTACTATGCAACAAGAATACCAGCAAGTGTATTTAATAATGAAAAAATATTATATGTAATCTGTAGTGGTTATCAATACACACACACTTTAGTTATTACTGAATCAGGCAAGTGTTGGTCAACAGGTTATGGAAGTCAAGGTCAGCTAGGGTTAAATAATACTTCCGATAGAAGTGATTTTGCTGAAGTAACAGCAGTTAGTGGTTCTCCTTTAAATGGCAAGAAAATAATTCATATCGTATGTAACCAAGATGCTGACGCTGAAGGTAGAACATGGTGGCTAACCGAAGATGGAGAAGTTTACTACGCTGGTTACTGGAGAGACTACGGACAGCAGACAGGTGTATTTGACTCTAGTAGTTCTGGAACTAATGGTATGCCTAGAATACTTACTAACTCCAGCAGCCTATGGAATAGCCAAGACCAAAAAGTTATCTACATGGCTTGTACCAATAATAGATATTCAACTTTATGGTTTATAACGGATGGTGGTTCTACTGGTAAGAGTCAAAAGATATACTCAACAGCATCTAATTATTACGGAATACAAGGAACTAATAACTCTCCTAATAGTCATACTAACTCTGCTACTTTAGGTGGCTGGTTTGGTGGGGAAATATTATTCTCTGACTTTGGAGACTTTGAAGATGGTGGAGATAACAGCAGACCAAATGAAGCTATAGGTAACTGGGATAGTTTCCAGCTTGGCGGTAGCAATGAAAAGAAAATGAAGATAGGTAAGATAGTTGAGATTATGCCATACGCAATTCCCGAAAGTACTAGCCAAGGTGTCGTAATAATGGATGAACATGGCTCGCTATTTTTTGCAGGGTATTGGAATTACACCCCAAGTAGAATGAATGAAAACGACAGCCAGCATTATCTAAGATACCAAGATTATTGGGTTCCGTACTTTATTCATTGGCCAGATCAACCAGCACAATGTATGCAGGGAGGGTACACCCATCTTGGATATGGTTCAGAACATGGTTGGTTCTGGATAAGTAAACATGGAGATCACTATACAGGTGGAGATAATAGTTGGTATCAGCAGGGGGATTATAGTAGTAGTGGATATGATTGCGGATTCACAAGTTGGGCTACACTAGATACAAACGGATAAAACTATGGATGTAACCAAACCTTTTTCAGAAACTAAATCGCTTTATACTAAATGGTATAAGCATGAACTAACAGGCAAAACTTTACCAAATGGCATTGGGATGATGGAGAAAGTAGCATCCAAAGATAAAGACAGACATTGGATGAAACTACTAGACCCATTTAAAAACGACACAACAGAATTAACCTATGCAATAGTCGTTGCTGAAGCAAACTTCGATCCTACTAATTGGGTTAATGATACTGTCACACTAACGGAAATGACTACTGACGAACAGACAGCAGCCAAGAAGTTAGTTAATTGGGATGTTTAAAAAATACTAGACCTACTTAATCTATCTTCAACCTTGGCTCTAAAGGCTGGATCTTTTTTGTATCGAGGATCATTCATTGCTTCTTCTAACTGAGCAGTACTTTCAAACTTATCACTTGAATAAGTTGCAGCTTTTCCAGAGATTAGATCAGGCTCGTTACCAACAGAATTTGCGTACCTGGCATGAAGTCCAGCAACAGTTAACTTAACTGTTTCCAAGTCTCCATTAATACCTTTAGAGTAAGCTGCTTTTTCTGCGTCAGTTAAATTATCCCTAGCCCAATATTGCATAGCAGTAAAGGCTTCTTCTCCTCCGTATGTATTCTTAATATTTACAAGATCAGATTGTAATACAGTTGCCTGGTTTCTTAAACCATCTAAATGTGCATCAACTATCCCCCTGGGAAAGCCAGCCTTCTCCAGCTCCTTGTAATGCTTGTCTGTAATCTCTCCATTTTCTTGCCAGTAATCATTCATCTTTGAATAGTTAACTCCAGCTTCTTCAAGTCTGTTGCCAACCGCTTCTCCATAAATTTCTTGAGCAGTTTGCGGTTCTCCTGGAGGACGATACTGGTCTTGGTTAGCTTTTAATTCCTGGTAGGCAGCAAGTAAATCTTCTTGCGATTGGAACTCGCCTCCTATTAATTGTTCTTCCTGGGCGATTACGTTCTCTTTTTCAAGATCCGCTTCAGCTTGCTTTAGTTCTTCTAATGCAGCTTGGTTATCTTCCGATAAGGAAGGTGTACCCTGGTCAGTAATAGTGATTGGTTCTGGCATAATTAATTAAGTGTTTTTAAATTCTTTAACCATTTCTGGTGTAATGACTATTTCCCTGGGTAAATCGGGAGAGTCAGTTGTAACTTCCACTTTACTAAGTGGCGGTTGGGATGTTGCTAAGGTTGGGGAGGGCTGCGTTTCCTTGCTCGCCTTCTCCTCCTGGTTCGATTTGAGCGCCATAGGGCATACCTGGTTGTGTGAAATTATCTGCTATTTTGCCAGCAGCAGGGCTTGTTATCATATTACTCATCATTTCTTGTTGTTGCATTTCTTGTTGCGCCTGGGCTGCTGCTTGCTGTTCTTCCTGTAATTGTTGCGGAGTCTTAACTAAATTAGTTACATCAATAGAACTACTTGCTGCTAACCTTCTTAATGCTTCTTCCATATTGATATATTTTTCTATTGTTTCTTTGCCTAGTGTTTCAGTTGCAGCTCCAATAAAGTCCATTAATTTATTTCTGTCGTCTCCTCTACCTACAGCTTCTAAACCTGTAACTGGCTTAGGCATCATTAAATCTTTTCCATCTTCTCCTTTAGGAAAGTCAGGTATCTTATTTGTTCTTTGCATTATATATATCAACCTACGAACTAAAGGTAGTTGTAGTTCTTGGGTTAATACAGAATACAAACCAGCTAGACTTTCATCTAACGACTCGGCAACATAACGTATCTCTTCGGCTGTAACTCTTTCGGCCTGTCTTTGTACTGCACTATTAAACAAGAAAGCAAACTCAAGCCTGGCTTCGATCCTATCTATAGTATTGTTTGCCAGGCTCATATCATTTAACTTGCCCTGGCTTTGTAAAACTGTAACGTCTTGCGCATTGCCCTGGATGATAGCTCCGTTTTCGGCATTGCTTAAGGCTCTTGGCCTTGTAGTGCCATTGGGATTTACCATAAATAAAATTTTACTCATGGCTGCACTAGCCTCCAATACTGCCTGATACAAATTATCAAGAGCAGAAAGGTCGCCATACCATTGCTCAATGTATGAACGTCCGTAGTCCTCTCCGTCCATTGATTGGAAACGTAGTGGGATGAATGGACTACATTCCCTCGGACTCATACCATTAGTTCCTGGAACTGGTTTACCTTTTACCTCTTGATACCAATGACACTTATCATCTTTGTATTTAACGCAAGTATAAATTTTTACATCTTTCTTCCCATAATCCTTATCGTATTGCTTTGCATCCGAAGGGGATAGAAAACCTTTTGGAAGTAACTTAGGGTTTACTTCCTCTTCTATTATTATTTCTTCTACGTTACCCATTGGATCTCTGGTAACTGTATATCTTTCAAGGTGCAGTACTCGAATACCAGTTGGGTTTACATATAACAATACATTCCCTGCAATAACTAATTGTTTAAATGCTTCGTACAATGCTGCTCTTGCAGATAATGTTTCGAGCATTGTATTAACTGCTAACTCTACCTTTACGCAAGCGCTATCTAGTTCTGTCTTTTGTTGTGGATCTACGTCCTGGAGTCTTAACGCTAAGTCATCTATCTCTAACTTAAACATACTTGTATTAGGAGGGAAGAGAGATAGCCCTAGCTTGTTAGCAATATTGGCAACCCCTCTAGCTCCTACGCTTTGATGGGGAGTAGTGATCCTAGCCCTAGCCGAACCAGAATATTGTGTATCTGGAAACTCAAAAGGGATAGTTAGTTCTGCACACTTTCTCGCTATATCCGCATAGGGATTACGCTTTGCTTTTTGTTGTTCGTACTTAGACGCTACAGTAATTCCTTTTTTCTCCATGTCGGAGTAGGACTTACCTGTAGCATCCAAGTCACTTGTTAGTGTGACTTCCATTTATTTAAGGTATTTGTAAACCTGAGCCAGAGAGTAAATCTGTTCTTAATCTCTTTCTACCATATCCTCTACGTTGTTGTGCAGCTCCTAGTCCTGGATCTCCTCCAGGTATTTCAAGTGCTGCTGCTGGACGTTCGGCTGTAGCAGATGGAGGCGGAGCAGATGGAGCAGATGCAATCTTTTCTTGCTCTTGCTGCCTTGCCTGTTGATCGGCTCTTGTTTGTTCATACTGTCTCTTCTGTTCAGCCATTTGTTCACGCTGTAACCTAAGAGTTTCTTCCGACCTATCAGGTGGACGACCTCCGCCTCCGCACATAGCTAACTCCGTAATGTATTACTTTGTTCATCATAAACGGAAATTAACATTTTTACCACGCTTCTTTGCCCTGCGTTATACCATATCTCTCGATCTTTTATATCAAGGTCTGGACATTTCTCTGGATATATCTCATTTAGTTTTTTAATTAATGCTTCATCAATAGGTGGAAATAGGTCGTCAGCTTCCATAAACAATGCTAAGTTATACATATATTACTTATTTATTATGGCTAGGAAAGGCTTGTATTACAACATAAACAAAAGAAAGAAAGCTGGTACAAGTAGAAGTAAGAAGGATAGTACTATATCTCCTCAAGCCTACGCTAATATGCAAGCTGGCTTTCCTAAAAAGAAAAAGAAAAATCCACTTGATTTATAATTTTTTCTTTGGCGACCACAATTTAATTTTTCCTGTATTCAAATTAATATCTTCTTGTCTTAATATCCTGGATAATCTTGCGTTTAATAATGCGTCAGCATAAGTTAGCTTTTGTTTCTTGTATGCTTCAACTACCTTTTCCCACATATCATCTAGCTTAATACTATCTCCTAGTATCTTGTCAGCTCCTACCAAACCTACACCTGGAATACCTTTATAGTTATCAGTTGGATCTCCACTACACGCTTGCTTCATCCAGTTTCTATCCGCTTGTCTTTTAGTTATTAGTTCGAGATCGTCTCCAGCTAATAACTTGCAAGGTATAGTTCTCATATCTTTATCGACACTTACTACTACTGGATCATCATAAGTTTTTGATGTAGCCAAGATTCCTAATACGTCATCCCCTTCGCAGTTAGCGTATCTTATTGACTCCCATTCCCCTTCCATCCATTCTATTAATGGTTTAAATACTGTAGGCTTTCGCTTAGTTATTCTGTTTGCTTTGTAGTCCTGGTATATTTCATGTCTAAATGTAGGGTATGAACTAAATGTCATCACTACCTTTTTATCTTCAGCTATATCAATAAAGCCTTTTAGTTTTGTTTCGACTACTTTAGTTGCATCACTTAAAAAAGAATGAGTAGTCCATACATTAATATCCCACTCAACTACTTGTTCTACTGCGCAAGCTGCTGTAAAAGCTAGATGATCTCCGTCAATTAATAAAGTCATAATAAAAAATCAGTAAGGGAGGCAGATAGTCTGCCAGTTTTCTCGTTGTATTCGAGCTTGTCAGCCCGACCTAATGTACCGCTATGCCTATTCTTTAATACTTTTAACTGTAGTTCGTTTGATGTTGCCTCGTCTTGCTGCGATCTAATACCACATATAACCAAATCAGATAACTGAGCTATGCTCGAACTCCCTCTCAAACTTTGCAAGTTAACGTCTCCGCCTTCCTCTGCTGGCTTACCATCCGTCCTTCTTAAGTGACTAACCATAACTAAACCTACTCCAGTTTTTTCTACCACTTGTCTCAGTTTGGTACAGCATACATCTATTTGTTTTCTCTCGTCTCCATCACTTAGTCCACTTACTACCAGGGAAATATGATCCAGGAATATAACGTCACATTCCTCGCCAGTTGCCATGTATGTAATCTGATCTATCAATCGGTCAGGGTCTAGTGAACCAAAGTGCTGAAGCAATATAAAGTTATTGTCGCTAAATAAATAATCAAAGGCTTGTCTTAATTCATCTTGATCTACTGCTTTCTCGTCCAGGTGTAATGGTTTGTTAAGTGCAATAGATAGTATGCCTTGCAAACTTCTCTTGCTGCTTTCTTCTAAACCAATCCAACCTACCCGAAGTCCATTAACTAAGAAGTGATGCGCCAGCTCCCTACAAAGTAGGCTCTTGCCAACCCCTGTGCCAGCGCAGATAGTAGTTAGACTTTGTTTACGAAAACCACAACATATTCTATTTAGTTCTGGGAAGGGATAACTACATACCTTCGAGGTATCTTCCTTAATTAAATCTTCCCATAAACTGTAGGCAGAGTGTATGTTATCGGGTCTGACAGGACTTGCTTTCCAGAGCAAATCTTTAAGTAACTCGCCCTCCCCTGCGAGGAGCATTTCATTAGCATCCTTTCTTGGTAGGTTTGCGATAGCTGCCTTACCAGTAGGTAAGACTTTTGCAACCTTTTCGGCAGCATCCAAACCAGGTGCGTCCGAGTCAAAACAAATAACTATACGGACGAACTGAGATAACCATGATAAATTTGCAGCTACATACTTCGTAGCACTTTGCGCACCCGAAGGCAAACTTACTACAGGAAACTTGTTACCTTGCACCTGAGATACAGACATTGCATCTATCTCTCCTTCAGTAATAACTACAAACGTCTGACCAGTATTGTGTTGCCTCCATAAATCCTGACCCCATAGCTTTATATCTTTTAATTCTCCTTGCCATATAAATCTCTTGTCTCTAAATCTTATATGTTGAGCTGCAAGTATTCCGCTTTGACTTTTATAACTAGCTACTTGGCAATCAGCTCCATTAAAATTTGCAATCCCATATCCAAATAGTTCGCAAGTCTCTTTAGTGATTCCACGTTTAGGTAGTTCGCAAGGTAATGGAACTAAAGGCTTCCATTGTTTCTTCATTGGTGTAAATGTTTTTGTTGGTTTATCTTTACCTGGTTGATATTGCCATCCGCATCCGAAACAATGTTTATGACCATCATCATAAACAGCTACGTTATCTTTACTTCCGCACTCTGGACAGGGTTCTTTGCTTTTGTATTTACTCGGCATACCATTCTTTAGGGATAGTCTTGTTACACCAGGGAAAGCCATGACGTTCAGCCCAGGCTGAATACGTCAGGCTTCTCTTGGCTTTACTAAGTTTGTTGCTTGCGTTTTGAAAACAAAAACAAATTCTTAGTGTGGGATGTTGCGCCTTAACTGCAATATATTTTTTTCTTTCCTCTTTAGTAAGTACTCCTTTGACTTCGACCACGCAGTTAGGGAGGATGAAGTCAGGAGTGTAGCTACTGCTGATGATGTAATCATAACTGACAGTTTCATAAGTAAACTTAGCTTTAGATTTTATTAGTTCTTTGGCAACTTGCGCCTCAAACTTTGATCTAAAATGTATTTCCCCCTGAGCTGTTGTCAAGGTTTGAGGGTGCGAGATCCTTCTCTTCACTCTCGAACTCGAACCCATCAAGGCTGGTCGCTTCTTCATCTTGTGTTTTGCTATAAGGTACAAAGTTATGGAACACTATTAAGTCAGGCTGTATAGTCAATCCAACCCCATGAGCAGGGTGGTCATAGCCAGCGCAACGTAGTCGTACCTGGATAATTGTTCCTTCTCCTAATCCTCTATATTTTTCTCTTTCTTCTCCAGTAATAGGAGTTTTATATTTATCCATAAGCAATGGAGGTGTATTGTTGTATGGCTTTCCATTCATATCTGTACCGCTTACATATCTTCTGGTTTTTATTTTAAAAACCTTAGCTCCATTGTGGGTAGTAAATTCATACCTGGTACTGTCAGCTAACCTAAATGTTTTCTTAGGGTTAGCTTCTTTGAGAGATTGTTTGTATGCTGCAAACCCATCTTCAATCTGCTGTGCAACAATAGGAGTTTTAGGGTCATTAGAGTCCAGGATTAAATCAACCTTCCATTCTGGACGTTTGTTGAAGGCTGTGTCTGGTTCGACTAACCAGGAATACTGAGGTACGCACTTAGGAGTGACGACATAAAATGCTTTTAAAGTCATGTGACGAAATAAGTAGATGTTCTAGTTTGTTCAACATCTAACTCCCCAAGCGTAGGCTCGGAGGGTAAATGTTTTATTTGGTTGTCTGTTAGTTGTGCTTTTAATTCTGCCTTTAGCTTGGATAAACAATTCTCTGAATACATATCAGCAAATGTTTGCCTAACTGAGTTACGCAGTTCACTCATTTCAGACGGAGTAGTAACGAAACAATCGTGGATGCCAGCGATATTTTCGACTCCTTCTATTGAAGCATGAATTGTGGATAATGCCATGTGACTTGCATCAAAACTATGCAATATATTTGCTGAGATAGCTAGTGCCATCTTCCTTGTATCTACTTCTTGAGTATCTATGTTTGTTCTTATATCCAGATAAACGTCAGATAAATATTTTAGTTGTATCCTAGATTTTTTCTGATCTAAATACTTTTGATGTACTAGCAATCCACTTGGACTATGCCATTGCACTCCCTTATTATCCTTACCTAGCTCTCTACCTATGTGCCTAAAAAATTTCATAGCTCCTACTGCTGGCTTAATAGCCTGGCATGAATGTTTATAAAGTAATTGAGCCATGTAACCAACAGTACTTTTAGCTAATGGTTTCTTTAGCCAGTTATGTTTACCTTTACCTAATGTGTTCATCATCTTTTCATTAGCCCAGGAGTAAGCAAAGTGATAGAAGGCGCTGTTAGTTGCAGCGTATGGAGCTGTCATCACGCAAGGTTTAGCTAGTGATCTATCAGGACTAAGCATTAACCATTTTCTATTTACATCTTCATCATTCATTCTTAGTTCGTTGTTAACTGCTTGTGCTACCTCGCTGTATATATCTTGTGGCTGTTCACTATTTACCAGGTTAACTTTCTCCCCCATTACTTGTGAACGGAGCAAACCTGAGAAGTGCTGAATAGAACTGCAAGTGCAATCAAGATGGCAGGGAAGCTGACATAAATAGCTATCTGGTTCTTGTGAATATAAATAGATTGACCTACAAAAAGCAAGAAAACTCCAAGCCTTACTTGCTCGCATCCAAAACTCTGGTTTGTTCCAGCAATCTCTACCAGCTCCATAAATTAAATTTATATTCTCGTTAACCCATTGTATTCTGGTTTTAAAATCTGACTTAACTCCATACATATTTGCACCATGTATCTTTAACCAATTCAAATCTTCTTCTGTTTTTATTAGCTTGCCTTTCGCAAATTGTAATAGCGCCCTCGATAGATCATTGCCCTGGCTGTTAAGGTATGGAACTCTATCGTATATCCTTCCTCGAAAGTCTAATTGTTTAGGAAAATATAATTGTTCAGCATCCCTAAATTTTTTCGCCATCCAAAATGTTTTAGCTATACCAATACGACTACCTTGTGTGTAATTATTCTTGTCGATTATATTCTTGCAGTTTATTCTCCATTGCAAAACCTCCTGGCTATCCGCTTCGCAATGCTTAGGATATGGAGGAACAGAGTATCCGTCTCTTGGTAGTAGGCATCCGATCTCTAAATTATTATCGTAAGCATATAGCGCCTGGTCTAATATATATTTGTTTACTTGCCAGGCAACTTTGCCCTGGATGTTAACCGCATCAAGGTAAGGTTCGTTGCCCTTCATGTTTTTAGCAAGTATCTCGTTGTTACTTTTAAATAAATTATATCGAGCTGGCTTAGTTATATATCCGCCATTATAGGGAGTAGTAAATTCTTTTGGTTCTACCAGCATAGGTAAAAAATTAGGACTCATTAGTTTTAATTTTTCGTCAACGTCTTTGATCCAATTCATACAATCTTGTGTCGCCCTGACTATCCTCTTGGGAGGTGTTGTAGATTTGTCCAGGACTATTTCAATTAAGCCTGTATGTTTTTGTATTAGTTCAACCATGAATAACCCACTTGCCATACGTTGCCTGGGGTTCCATTGCTCAGTATTAATCATATTGTTTATTAAAAATATTCTGTATCTTTTCTTATGCCGACCACGTTTGTATTTACTTAGTTCATTATCAGTTGCCCGATCTAGCATAGTCTCAATCCATATCTTTTCTATCACGTTGCTAGATACCTGGTGCAAAGTGGGAGTCATACTTAGGCTATCGACTACTGATCTTATCGAAGCCGCCGCTATCTGGCTTGGGTCTAAGTCTAATAATGGAGTAAGTAAAGCATAGTTCTGACCAGCTCTTCCCTTCTCTATCTTTTTTCTTACAGCTCGCAAGTGATAAATAATATTTTGTACACCAAAAGAACAGAGAGACTCTCCGTATTCAGAGAGACTCTCCATATTGTTTGCTTTCCTCCTGGACGATACAGCTCTTACCCTATCTCGTCCAAGATTAAGCATTAATTTTTCGTTAGCTAGTTGGTCATCTAATGTACTCAATTAACTTGACTCCAAAAGTCATACTTCTCTTCATAGTTTTGCTCGAACCATACAGTTAATACACGTTTAACCAGGTCAGCTTTATTAATTCCCTGCGCTTCAGCTAGATAATTAATTCTTTTTTCTAATTGCGTAGGTATCATAACTTGAAGTTTAACTGAGTCGTCTTTACTTAACATCTTGTGCATACCTCCAGGCTCTTTTAATTATTGGGTACATAGCTACTCTATCAGAAACTTGGGGGAAGGCATCCTTTAGGTATTCATTTAGCAATCTGTCTTGAATCTCCTCGGTTGTTTCAGTAGAGGCTGGCGCATCTACTAACATTTGCCAATGAGTTGCCTCACTAGGAGGATAGTTCCAATTTGCGGAGATAAAATATTCTCCCTTTGAGCAGTAATAAAGTACCTGGTCTTTGTTATTGCTATGTTTTTGGTTTGGTTTTTTGTCAGTTAGTTTGTAAATTGGTTCGGTCATTTGATTAATTAACAATAATAATAAATAAAAAAATAAATAAGGCTAGTGTGATGATAGCTTCAAACACTTTTAACCTCCTTAGTAGGCTTGCCATTGTAAACTCTTAGTCCTCGATACTTTACTTCGTATATTTCAACGTAAGGTATTGTTTCGATAAAGTGATTAAGTGCATCCTCCAGGCATTGCGCAACTTGAACGTGCATACTGACCATACGTTGACCATCATGTTCGTAATCGTAAACTATTTCGTAGGATTTAAATTGTTTTTCCATTGCTGTCCTCCATTTCTTCTAGTTCTGCAACAGTAAAAGGATCTAAAAATTTTTCTATAAACGTGATTCGTTCTTGAATATGTTTTAAATCTGCATTTAATTCAAATCTTCTGGCAGAAATCCCAATAGGATATTGAGCTAGTAAGCGATCAAGAGTTTCTCTAGCTTCTCTTAGTGCTTTTAATACTTCAGACATAGATTTCCTCCTGTAGTGGTTCATTATTATCTGATATTGCATCAGATTTAGTTTCAAAAAACTTTAAAAATTCTTGAACATTATCTTTATGTACTGTCCATAAAGATTGATAATCATTACCTCTAGTCCAACAACCATGTTCGCTAAAGGCATTTACTATCTCACAATGGATAGTATCTGGTTCGTCAACATCAAACCATATTTCAATATCCATACCTTGATTAACACCTGTTTGTGTATCAGTAATATCAAAAGGAAAAATTTCTTGTTCATAATTACATAAGGTTTTTGTCCTATGTAATTCATTAAGACAATTCAAACTTTCTTTTATAACTGAATCAAAGTTATGAACAGTTAAATAACCTTTTGAATCATAAGGTTCGATAGTCCATTTAGTTTTAGACATTTGTTTTGCTCGGAGTGTAAGGGTTGTAAGTACAATCAGGGTCAAGAAAATTTTCTAAAATAGTAATTTGATCTTGAATATGATATATGTCTCTTTTAAGAAGTTCTTCTTCTTTTAAAACCCATTTTGTATGGTTCTTTGTAACACTTTCATCTTCAAGATATTCATAAAAATCAGTTAAGCAAGCTATTGATAAGCTTGCTTCGTGTAGTGCTTTAAGTGCTTCATCCTTAGTTGCCATCTGAACCTCCTTTAAATCGTAGTTGTTTTTTATATTTAGCATCAAGTTTGTTTGACCATTCTTGATACTGTTCCTTAGTTATGTCTCCAAATATCCAGGCATCATCAAGTGATGCCCTTTGAATACTGTATTCTTGATGTTCAAAAAATTC